>CERS01002803.1_pt1 | contig 35820 bp, 35 predicted proteins | sample 356251 | NCBI WGS metagenome assembly CERS01 (sample SAMEA2621020, study PRJEB7988) | marine metagenome | isolation source: saline water (ENVO:00002010), including
TTTGGATGATCAGCAGTATCCTTCGGATTTGCATTGATTTCAGATTTAGCATCAAGCCTAAATCCAGCATCTTTAGCCATCTGAATAACATAATCTTCAGTCATATAGCCACTTTTAATCTGCACTTCTAATGGCGTTCCTACCTTTGCTCTATGTTCTACAAGACCAAGAATTCCCCCTGGCTTAAGTGCTTTTGCAAAACCAGCAAACATCGCTTCAGCTGATCCCGCTTTAGCCCAATTATGGACATTTCTAAATGTAAGAACCATATCAACAGGACCATTTGGAGCAAATTCAGGTTGTTTTGGATCAAAATGAACCCAATGGAGTTGGTCGTAAATATCAGGATTCTTTTCCATTTTTTCTTTAAATGCCTTCTCTACCTTAACAAAGTAAGGGTTTATTTTTTCATGCAATTTTAAGGAGGTATAGTAGTACTGCCCTTTATTACGTATCAGGGGTGCTAAAATCTCTGCATACCAACCATATCCTGGAGTAATTTCAATAATAGACTGTTCTGGATTGAGGCCGAAAAAGAGTAATGTTTCTTTTGGATGGCGATATTTATCACGCTTGATATAAGAAGGCGTTCTATGTTCAGCTTCTAAAGCTATATCAATATGATTACTAGCATCTGGGTTACCACAACCTAGTAATATTGTTAAAAAGAATAAAATAAAGAAATGTTTGTGAAATTTATTATTTATCATGTTTATGTGAATTTTAATATTGATTTGAGGGTTAAAGTAAAAAGTATAGCCAAATAAATATATTAATTGATTATTAATCAAAAACAAGGCTTTTTTATTAAGTTTAATAATCCATCTTTAAGCATTATAATTTTAACTTTCATATTTAAATATTTCTATTAAATGAAGATATCCAAAATTTTCTGCCATTGGTTTTATATATCATTTATATTATTTTATTCTGGAACCGTTTTCCCCAATGAATTGTTCAAATCCAATGGTGCAGTTGTAACTTCGAATGTCCTAGCCACTGCAGCAGGAGAAAAAATTTTAGCAGAAGGTGGTAATGCTTACGATGCAGCTACAACAATCAGCGCAATGCTTTCTGTTGTAGAACCTTTTGCATCAGGTCTTGGAGGTGGGGCATTCTGGTTAATTTATGACGCTAAAAGTAAGAAATATAAAATGTTAGACGCTAGAGAAACTGCCCCACTTCAATCTCATAAAAATATGTATCTAGATGAAAATGAGAAAATTATAAAAAATAGTTCTACACTTGGACCATTGTCTGCAGGAATACCCGGTATCCCTGCAGTATTAAGTTACGTCAATGATACATACGGTTCAAAAAAATTAAGCACACTTTTAACCCCTGCCTATAAAGCAGCAATCAATGGATTTCCTGTAAATGAAAGGTATGTAAAAGGAGCAAATTATAAAAAGGAATGGCTGAAGAAGTATAAAGAAACAGAAGCAATTTTTTTAGATAAAGGTGAAGTGCCAAAAAAAGGATGGATTCTAAAACAAACTGATTTAGCAAAAACTATTAAAAAAATAATGAAAGATGGTCACAAAAGTTTTTATACAGGAAGTTTTGCTAAAAAAATGGTTGAGTCTATTCAAAATAATGGCGGTATTTGGAGCGAAGAAGATTTAAATAGATATAAAGTTATTGAACGAGAAACAGTTCGATCAACCTATAAAGGAATTTCAATTATTGCCCCAGGACTTCCATCCTCAGGTGGTTTAGTTTTATCTAATGCGCTTAATATATTAGCAGGATATGAATTGGACGAATTTAGTTCTACTACCAAAAAACATTTAATTATTGAGGCTCTAAGGCGAGCTTATTATGAAAGAGCCATAAAAATGGGAGACCCAGATTTCATGGATGAGTCTCTTGAATTTCTTTTAACCCCAAGTTTTGCAGCAAAACAAAGAGAGAGTATTAATATTAATTATGCAACAGATAATCAAACTCTAGAATTCACTGACCCACCATATCAAGGGCAAGGAAATGATACAACTCATTTTGCGGTAATCGATAAATTTGGTAATCGTGTAGCAGTTACTCAATCAATCAACTTTTGGTTTGGCTCATCTTTTGTTCCAAAAGGGACTGGCATTCTGCTGAATAACGAAATGGATGACTTTTCTATTAAGCCTGGAACCGAGAATAGCTATGGATTGATTGGTTATGATGCTAATGCAGTGGAACCCGGAAAAAGAATGTTATCTAGCATGACCCCAACTTTTCTAGAATCAGATAGAGGCTTCGTGATTTTAGGAACACCTGGAGGCTCAAGGATTATAAGTATGATTTTACTTGCAGCATTGGAATGGATAGATGGAGGGGACGCAAAATCTATGGTCTCTCTACCAAGATTTCATCATCAATATCATCCAGATTATGTACTTTATGAGGAAGAAGCATTTATACCAAGCGAGATTAATGAATTGGAAAGTATGGGACATATATTTAAAAAATCTAAAAGGCAGTTTGGTAATATGCAGATAATTATGTGGGATCATGAAAATAATAAAATTGAAATTGCCTCTGACCCAAGAGGGAAAGAAAAAAGTCGTGAAGAAGTATATTGATTTTAAATATAATAAATATGGTTAACTATTTATTTACTTAATAGCCTAGAGATAAACTGTTCGCATGTTATTACCTCCCCCTCTTCTCTAAGTCCCTTTAAATTAATGCTTGTGTCAATTTATTATTTTGTTAGTATGTGTATCGATTTTTAAATTTTCAAGAAAGGAATAAATAAATGTACAAATATTTAGTTGCGATTTTAATAGCTCTTACGTCTTTGGTTGCTTTCGCTCATGATCATGGAGATAAAGCAGAAAAGAAAGCGGAAGATAAAGCTGAAAAGAAAGCGGAAGATAAAGCTGAAAAGAAAGCTGCGGAACCCAAAAAAATTCAGTACGAAGACCCAAAAAAATACTACCCTAAAAAGTAATTTGATTTATAAAGGGATACAGTTAATAAAATTAATATGTAAAAAAAGAGCCATTAGGCTCTTTTTTTTACATAGGCAAAATAGCCCCAGTATTTATTAAATTACAAGTATCTAAAATTCTAAACCAACAGATAATGTACCGGTATAAAGATCAATATCTCGATAATTTAACCCCATTTTATCTTTTGGTCCTTCGATACTAAAATGAGTAAACTTTCCGCCAACATATACCTGTTCGTTGAAATAATAACGAGCACCTATCATGCCTGAGTATGTAAATTCGTTTCCATCATCAGTGTTGTCGAAATCTGACAAACCAAGTCCAAGTCCAATAAATGGTTTAAAATTATTTTTAAAATCAAAATCATAATAAGCGTTGAGCATGTAAAGTTTGACGTTCTTTTCAAAATTTAAGCCAAATGCCCTATAATCTGCAGGAGTTATACCTACGCCCTCAGGTAGGAGAAGCATACCTTGACTAATTGCTCCAGAGAGAGACGATGTTTCATAATCAATGTTAATACTAGATTTGGTATAAGAAAAACCAAGTCTTAGATTGCTATTATCAAAAAGATTATAAAGTCCAAATTCAAATCCAGGACTGGTATCCGATTTATGCTTAAAATCTATACGGGTATCTAAATAATCGATTCCACTTACATTACCTGCGAGGGTATCTGTTGAAACATCATCCGGATCAATATAATTAATCTGACCTTCAAAATATGGTCTAATTTCGGCAAACACTAAGTTTGTAGAAAATATACCTGCTATAAAGATAATTAGAATTTTCATAGTATAATTATACTTCATATAATTAAAATAAGTAATTGATTATAAATATTTATTTTAGTAAATTTAATTTTTATAACTATAAATTCATTGATTTACTTTGAAATTTTAATCTTTACTGGTAATCCAATGCATACTGCATTTATACTTACATACCATCATTTCTTGGTTATTTAGTTTTTCACATTTTATTTGAGCAGTATCTATTCCAGTATAAGGTTCACAGAGTTTGATCATTTTATCTATTGGATAATCTTGAGTTAAGGGGTTGTAAAATAATCGTCCTTGATAGGCATTTTTAATATTTGGCTCATAAGAGTTACTATTATTAATTTCACTTTCAGCCCAACAAAAACTTGAGATAGAAGACATTAATAATATTAAAAGCATATATCTATTTCGCATGAAATTTACTCCCATAATTTATGTTAAAAAAAACCCTCATCACGAATGACAAGGGTTTTTAATATATATCTGCATAGCTATAAAGCTAAGCAAGTATTTTATAACTACTGAGCTGAAACCTTATAGATTTCACCTTCGTCAGTAGTAGCATAAAGAGCATTATCAGGACCCATTTCTAGACCACGAAATCTCTTAGATACACCAACTGGCATATGTATAACACTTTTCACTGATAAACCATCTTCAGCTAAATCTGTTATGTCAATGCGCATACCGCCTGGTGTGCCACCAAAACCAATACCCATAATACCTGTAGCTAAACGGCCTTCATAGATACCCCAGTTACTACCTTTTAAGAAAGCAGCAGAACCAGTACCTTGTGAATAACCATTATTTTGCCAAGCAGGTGGCATTAAGTCTTTAAAGCGAGTATCACTCATTGGAGTGTATGCTGCACGAACAGCTGGAGTCATACCTTCCATTTGATTTGGCTCATAACCACAATATTTGTCTGGGCAAGCACCACGACCAGCTCTTTTTTCTGCTGGATCCCAACCACCGTTACCACCGTTAACTAATTTTGTGATTTCATCATTGTGCCAAGGTCCATGCTCAGCAGTAAATGCTGCACCATCACTAGGACGGAATGAAATACCTTGAACATTTCGGTGACCGTATGTGTAAATACGTTTGTCGCCTTTAACCTTGTTTTTTGGATGACCTTTACCATTACCATCGATTCTTAATACTACACTGCAAAGTAATGTATTGTCTTGACCACATATACCTCTATGACGGTCTCCTGTACCAACATATAGGTAGCCATCAGGACCAAAGGCCATTCTTCCACCATTGTGCGCACCTGGTCCACCAAATGGTTGGTTTGACTCGAATGGCTTGTACTGAATATCTTTAACAATATCAGTTCTTCCAGAAACTTTAGCTAGATCTTTACTTACTTTAAATTTCATAACAATGTTTCCATCGCATTTTTCAAAGTTAGTTTTGCAACCAGAACCATGATATTTGTTAGAAGTAGAATATAGATAAAGTGTACGATTCTTGTTAAAGTTCGGATCTAAAGTTACACCTAACATACCAGCTTGACCACTACAAAATAGGTCTTTACCAGCACTTTTATAGCCTTTAGAATCTTTCATACCGTACAACGCGTTTGTTTTACCTGATGCTGTCTTTACTGAAAGACCTTTACATTTTTCAGTATAAAACATAGAACCATCATCAGTAAATGCCATATCCCAAGGGTTTTCTAGACCCGACATGACAACCATTGAACCAATTTTAGGAACATTCATTCCTTTTGATGCATGTTTATCAGCATATGCTGTGGTTGCAAAAAGCAACATAGCAGAAACTATGACTGTAATAAACAAGCTTATATTACTTGATACTTTCATGAGAACTTCTCCTAGTTATTAACGTTATATTTAGCATCTTTTAAATACGCTGATATGTTTGCAATTTCTTCATCAGTTAGAGGTTTTGCCATCATGATCATTAATCCTGAATTAGGTCCAATTTTAGTTCCCGACCTGTAAGTTTCTAACTTATCGGTTATATATTGAACTTCTTTTCCAGATATCTTTGGATAACTAGCAGCACCCTTTCCTGCAGGACCATGACAATTAATGCATGTTTTCTTATATCTTATTTTTCCGGCCTCTGCATCAGCTGCTTGAACCTGAAATGTTGAAAGAAAAAAAATAATGCCAATGAAACTTAAAAAAATTTTAATTGTAGTGCACCTAACAAGTTTATAAAAAATACACCTTAGTATAACAACAAATTCATCAATTTCAATAGTGTACAAAGTAAAGTAAAATAATAGGAAATTTTCCTAGAACGTAGATAAAGTATTGTATTTAGTCTGATACTTCTTCAATAAAGAATTAAATGAATAAATTAATTAATAACAAAAATCCACATAGCTTAACAACATTATTTTTTACAGAGATGTGGGAGCGTTTTAGTTACTATGGAATGCGAGCTTTACTTGTTTTATATCTAGTTAATTCATTAAATTACTCTAATGAGGAAGCACTTCACATATACGCAATTTATACTGGATTGGTATATTTAACCCCAATCATTGGTGGTTATCTAGCTGATAGATACCTAGGTACCCAAAAAACCATTTTTATTGGCGGTATTACCATGATGTTAGGACATTTCTTAATGGCATTTCCTAATCTTTTATATTTAGCTATGGGTTTGTTAATAATAGGTAATGGTTATTTTAAGCCCAATATAAGTACTTTGTTAGGAAAGTTATACAAAACCAATGATACGAGAAGAGATAGTGGCTTTAGTATTTTTTACATAGGAATAAATTTAGGTGCTTTTTTAGCGCCATTAATAGTTGGTTATGTGGGTGAAACTATCAATTGGCATTATGGTTTTGCTATTGCAGGAATTGGAATGTTTGCTGGTTTAATACAATTTTATTTTGGTCAAAATAAGATTGTTGAGGAAGACACTTCGAAAAAAACCAAAAAATTAGATTTTAGTGACTGGGGATCAATATTATTTTTTTCATTAATAAATATACCAATTATTTTATTAGTTTTTAAAATAAATAGTTTTATCAACCTATATATTTATGAAATTTTATTTTTATCCTTTATATATTTAATAATTTTATTTCTAAATAAAAAAAATAAAATAAATCTAATAAATAGTGATTTAAAGAAAGTTATTTACATTGGTATTCTATCTTTATTTGTCATCTTTTTTTGGATTGGTTTTGAGCAAGCCGGAGGTTCTTTAACTCTTTATGCAAATAATTCTGTGGATAGAAATTTTTTAGGTTTTATTATTCCAGCATCTTTTTTTCAATCAATAAATCCCTTAATTATAATTCTACTTGGGCCCCTGGTAGCAAATTTTTGGTTAAGAATAGATAACAGTAAATATCAAATTAATACCTCTCAAAAAATGGGTCTAGGACTTATTCTTCTCTCATTTGGCTTCTTTCTTATTATGTATGTTAACAATACAAACGTTTCATCAATAAATCTGTGGTGGCTTGTAGGTGTCTACTTTTTACACACACTAGGTGAGCTGTGCCTATCCCCTATTGGTTTATCAATGGTTACAAAAGTTTCGCCAAAAAAAATCGCTTCATTGATGATGGGTTTTTGGTTTTTATCTTCAGCTATTGCAAACTACTCTGCCGGAAAATTACCTATAATCTTACAATCAAATAATATAGATTTATTTACATTCTTAACTATTATGTCATTTATGGCAGGAATATTACTGATTGTAATCGCTCCATTTATGGAAAAATTAATCAAAATCAAATAATGGCTAAATATAATTTCGACAAAATAATTGATCGACGAAAAACTGACTCCTTAAGATGGAGTCATTATGATAAATTAGTTATTCCATTATGGGTTGCAGATATGGATTTTGAGTCCCCTAATTGTGTAGTTAAGGCTATGATTAATCGAGTAAATCATGGTGTTTATGGCTATCCATTAGAACCAAAAGATTTTAAAAAAAATATAGTTAATTATGTTAAAAAACACTACGAGTGGGAAATTGAAGAGAATTGGATAGTAATTATTCCAAGTGTTGTGTCTGCGTTATATTCAATTGCAGTTAATTGCACTATAAACTCTTCTCACATTATTACTCCAAAACCAGTTTATCATCACCTCAGATTAGCAGCAGAACAATCGAAAAGAGATTTTGATGAAGCTGAGCTTGAAACAATAAAGAACCGTCAAGTCTTATCTCTAAAAGGTTTAAAAAAAGTAGTAAATAATAAATCAAAGCTTCTATATCTTTGTAATCCTCATAATCCTGGAGGTAGTGTTTTTAGAAAAAACGAATTAGAAAATATTATTGATTTCTGTGAAAAAAATAATATGTTTATCTGTTCAGATGAAATTCATGCAGGAATGGTTTTAGGTGCGCACAAACACATACCAATAGCAAGTATCTCTGAGATAGCAGCTAATCGAACAATAACTCTAATGTCGCTTAGTAAAACATTTAATTTTCCTGGAGCTGGACTTGGTTGGATGATCTGTAAAGATGAAAAATTAAGAGAAATGGCTTCTCATGGGCTTGGTTCAATTATTCCGAATCCAGATATTTTTGGCTATATAACAACCGATGCAGCTATGAAAGAAGGAGATGAATGGAGATTAGCTTTAATAGATTATCTTAAAAAAAATAGAAAATTATTGGTTGAAAAAATTAATCAAATTCCAGGCTTAAATCTTTATGATATGGAAGCTAGTTATCTTGGTTGGATTTCATGTGAGCATTTACCAGTAAAAAATCCATTCCAGCTCTTTTTAAATCATGGCGTAGCTCTTCAACCAGGCTATATGTTCAATCAACCAAATCATGTTCGCATCAATATAGCGACTCCTTATTCTATTCTTTCAGAAGCTCTGAAGAGAATGGAAAATGCAATTCAATCGATTAACTAATCTCCGATAAAGCCTCCACTTTGGTGTTGCCATAATTGATAATATAAGCCTTTTTTCTTGATCAGCGACCTATGATTTCCCTCTTCAATAATTTTTCCATTATCCATTACAATTAATCTATCCATGGCAGCAATAGTCGATAATCTATGAGCGATCGCAATTACTGTCTTACCTTTCATAAGAATATCTAAGCTTTCTTGAATAATAATTTCTACTTCTGAATCTAACGAACTTGTAGCTTCATCTAAAAGCAAGATAGGTGCATTTTTAAGAATAACTCTCGCAATTGCAATTCTTTGTTTTTGACCTCCAGAGAGCTTAACTCCCCTCTCACCAACTAATGATTTATATCCCACATTGCCATATTGATCTTTCAAATCTAATATAAATTTATGAGCTTGAGCTTTTTTTGCGGCTACAATAATTTCTTTGTTTGATGAGCTAGGTTTACCATAAGCAATATTTTCTTCAATAGAGCGATGGAGGAGAGATGTATCTTGAGTCACCATTGCAATGTTTGATCTCAAACTATCTTGAGTAATTGAATTTATATTTCTCTTGTCAATAAAAATCTCACCTCTATCTAAATCATAAAATCTGAGTAAAAGATTAATTAATGATGATTTACCAGCACCAGATCTTCCAACAATACCAACCTTTTCTCCATGATGGATATGCAGATTAAAGTTATTAAAAAAACTTGGGTTGTTTTGATATGAAAAATAGATATTTTTAAATACAATCTGTGCATTTTTGATACTTAATTTAGAAGCATTTGGTTTATCATTAACTACTTGTTTTTTGGAAAGCATATTTAGGCCATCCTGAGCAATACCAATTTGCTCATATAGAGAAGTCATTTCCCACATGACCCAGTGTGATATCCCATTTAATCTTAACGACATAGCAGATGCTGCAGCCACAACTCCAATAGCAATCTCATTATTTGACCAAAGAAAAAGAGCCGTTCCAGTTGTAGATAAAATTAAAAACATGCTTAAAAAATGATTAATAATTTGTATTACAGAAACCTTACGCATTTGAAGTTTGACGGTAAGTAAGAATTCCTCCATTGCATTTCTTGCATATTTAGATTCTCTTCCAGCATGCGAAAAAAGCTTAACAGTATTAATATTGGTATATGCATCAGTTATTCGACCTGTCATAAGTGATCGAGCATCAGCTTGATTTTTTGATAGTTTTGCTAGTTTAGGAATGAAATAAAATAAAGTTAAAATATAAAGTGTGAGCCATATTAGGAATGGAAAATATAATAAAGTATTTAAATTTCCAACCAAAAGAATCATGGTTGTTATATACACTACTACATAGACTAAGATATCAGACAAAATAAACCACATATCTCTTAAAGCAACAGCAGTCTGCATTACTTTCGCAGCAATACGTCCAGAGAACTCATTATTGTAAAAATTAATACTTTGATTTAATAATAATCTATGAAAATTCCACCTCATCCTCATTGGAAACGATCCTGCTAGAGCCTGATGTTTTAACATGGTTTGTATCGCAACAAAAATTGTACTTCCGATTAATATAGTCGCTATAAGAAATAAAAAATCTAAATTATTATTAATAAATTGACTAGGTTCACTCTTAACCATTAGATCAATTAACTTTCCTAGAACAGCGTAAAGAATTGCCTCAAAACTTGCAATAGAGGCTGTTAAAAGAGACATAAGAACTATATATAATTTGATATCTTTTATACATAACCAGGCAAATTTAAATAGAGATTTAGGTGGTGTTTGTATGAGACTCTTTGGGAAAGGGCTGATTAAGTTTTCAAACCATTGCAACATTAAAATTGAGTGCTCCTAAAAGATAAATTTTGATTTAATTAAAAATTATAATTAGAGATAATATTAATTGCAGAACAAAAATGCAAACTGAAAGAAAATGAAGAGTATTAAATATTTTTTTTGCATCCTCAACACCCTTTAATTCTAAATCCCTATATTTATTTACTTTAGGAGTAATAATAAATTGATTTATAAGAAATCCAAAAAATATGATTATTGACAAACTTTGATCAAATAAATTTGATTCTTGAAAGCTGAAAAAAATTAGTAAGCCAGATAGAATAAGACCAAAATTAAATAGTCTTGGAAAAAACATCCTTAAAAAATTTTTGGTATCTTCAGCTGATAAAATTTTAAAAACAACTGGCGAGACTAGAATCATGAAAGAAATCATGGCCCCAAATAATACTGCTGCAAGAAAATTTACCATCTAATTTTTGTTAGTCTGCAACAAATTTTAAAACAGCACTATTAATACAATAGCGCATGCCACTTGGTGGCGGGCCATCATTGAAGACATGACCTAAATGGATTCCTGAACTTGCACTTAAAACTTCTATTCTATTTCCATCTTCTTTAAAAACCAGAGATCCAGGTATCGGATCAAAAAAACTTGGCCAACCAGTCCCGCTTGTAAATTTTGTGTCACTTCTAAACAACCTTTCCCCTGTAAGTGGATCAACATAATATCCTGGTTCTTTATTATCTAATAAGGAGCCACTAAATGCTGGCTCTGTTCCGCTCTCAAAAGCTATCCTTTTTTGCTCAGGGCTAAGAGTTTGTAGGCCAAACCAGCGCCAAAATTCTTGCTTATTACCATCGTAACCAGTATATCTTGCAGTTTCTTTTCCATCTTCAAACATTACGATAGTGGGTGTCGCCCACACTGCTTCTGTTAAGCTCCATCCAGTTGGTGCCTTAAAATTATAGGTTTTATCTATTTTATAGTTTGATTTCCAATTATCTGTAACGTCTTTATTAAATGCCTTACATGAACCACAAGTCACTGACTCATAAACTATAAGCTGCTTTTTAGCTAGTTTAGTTCCGTCTAAAATTTTTTTAGTAGTATCCAATTTAAGGTATTCAGCCTGTGATGTTGATAAAAAAAATGTAACAAGAAAAAAAAATATAAAGTATTTAACAAGTTTAATCAATGTCGGTAAAGTTATCATAAATTTCCTAATTCATATTAAATTTAGTAATAAATCATGATTTGTAAGAGAGTAATTTTCAAACAAAGTTCTAAAAATTTATAAAGTTGATAATAACGGATTTTTAATTAGTATAAAATTTAATAGGATACAAATAAAAAAAGTATTATAATTTCGCTGAACTATATCGTAAAACATTTATCGTAAATATCAGGAAAAAAACTTGAGTTTGTATTAAGATGGATAAAATAGACGTAATAATCATTGGTGCCGGAATAGCTGGTATAACTACAGCCTATTACTTACAAAAAAACTTTCCTAACATTACATACAAAATAATGGAGTCAAGGAGTGACGTTGGCGGCACTTGGGACCAAATGAAGTTTCCTGGTGTTCGTGCAGATAACGATATGTATACCTATGGATTTAGTTTTAATCCTTGGCAAGGGTCAATAATAGGCAAAGGCCAGGAGATAAAAAGATATATAAATGATACTGCAGAAAAATTTAATATTAAAGAACACATAATATTTGATACACAGGTTTCAGAATTATTTTGGAAGAATAATCAATGGACAACAAAAACTAATCATAAAAATTTTACTAGCCAATATGTGATTTGCTCCACTGGATCACGTGATCGTAAAAATCCTCATTTACCAAAGTTTAAAAACGAAAACAAATACCAAGGAAAAATTGTACATACCCAAGCTTGGGGAAATACAGACTATAAAGATAAAAATGTAACTATTATTGGAAGCGGATGTACGGCTATAACTATGGCACCATCCATAATAAAAGAAGCTAAAACAGTAACATTAGTCCAACGTAGTCCTGCATGGATAATAAATATTGATAGTCAAGAAAAATCATCTCGAGGTTATAAAACATTTGAAGTCTTAAAAGATTATATATTTAGTAGATTTTTTAAAAAGTCTCTTAGAAAGAAAATAATAGCTACCGATCCTTATTATAATGAAACTACCACCCCCTCATATGATTATTGGGACCAGCGCCCTGCTTCAAGTTTAGACCAAGATTATTTTAGAGCTGTAGAATCAAACAAAGTATCAATAGAACGACAGGGAATTAGTAACTGGGAAACAACTGGTGTTAAATTACAAAATGGAAAAGTTATCAATAGTGATATTACAGTCATGGCGACAGGTGGTAATGCACAATTATTAGGTGGCATTGATATTTTTGTTAACAATAAAAAAGTAAATATCAATAGCACTAGTTGGTACAGGGGAATGATGTTTAGTGGAATACCAAATCTTTTCGCTCATGCTGGGTATATTAATTTTAGTTGGACTGCTAGATGTGAAATAGTTAGTCGGCGTATTTGTAGAACAGTCGACTACATGAAGAAAAAGCAATTAACAAGCTGCACCCCAAAATATTTAGGTGAAAAATCAAAGCCGTCAATACAGGCAAATTATGTATTACGAGCAATGGATCAGTTTCCTAATAGGACTTATAAATTTTATCAAAATTACTTAGTAGAATATTTAATATTTAAATGGACAAAAATTAATGACGGAGCAGTAGATTTTAAATAATTAAAGGGATACACCTATGAAACTCGAATCAATAGCACTTCATCATGGTTATGAATCAGAAAAAAATGACCAAAAAGCAGCATCAACTCCAATTTATCAAACTTCTGGATTTACCATTGATGATACGCAGCATGGTGCAGATTTATTTGATCTTAAGGTCGAAGGAAATATTTATACAAGAATAGGAAATCCTACCAATGATGTTCTTGAAAAAAGAGTGGCTGAAATGGAAGGTGGTATTGCAGCATTATCTCTTGCCTCTGGGATGGCTGCAATTACTTATGCAATCCAGACTATTACAAGAGCAGGTGATAATATTGTGAGTACCAATCAGTTATATGGAGGAACATATAACTGTTTTACTCATAGCTTCCCTAAACAAGGCATTAATGTGAAAATGGTCGATGGAGCAGATTTTAAGGGGATTGATGAGGCAATTGATGAAAAAACCAAGGCTTTATATTGTGAGTCCATTGGTAATCCTTTAGGAAATATTATTGACCTAGAGAAGTTTGCAACTATTGCTCATAAACACGGTATTCCTTTGATTGTAGATAATACTGTAGCCACACCTTATTTATGTAGGCCTATTGATTTTGGTGCAGACATTGTTATTCATTCCCTTACAAAATATATAGATGGCCACGGAGCAACGATTGGTGGAATTATTGTTGATTCTGGAAAATTTGATTGGGCAAAAGAGCCTAAAAAATATCCTATGCTAAATGAACCAGACCCCTCTTACCATGGAGTTGTATATACTAAAACATTTGGACCTGCTGCTTTTATTGGCTGTTGTCGAGTTGTTCCTTTACGAGAAACAGGAGCATGTTTATCTCCAAATAACGCCTATATAATAATGCTTGGACTTGAATCATTGGGGGTAAGGATGGAGCGACATTGTGAAAATGCACTTGCGTTAGCAAAATATCTAGAAAACCATGATCGTGTGGAATGGGTAAATTATGCTGCTCTACCAAATGATAAATATAATGATGTGTGTAAAAAAATTACGAATGGCCAAGCATCGGGTATTATTAGTTTTGGCATCAAAGGTGGAAAAGATGCAGGGGCTAAATTTATAGATGCGCTTCAAATGATTTTGAGAGTGCTTAGTATGGGAGATGCTAAATCACTTGCTTGTCATCCTGCATCAACTTTGCATAGACAATTAACTTCAGAACAAAAAGCCTTAGCAGGTGTAAGTGAGGATTTGGTAAGAATTTCAGTGGGTATTGAGCATATTGATGACATTATTCAGGATGTTGAGCAAGCCATTGAAGCTTCAAAAAAATAATTATTTAAATTACTGTTTCTTTTTCTCTTCCTCAAATGCTATTTGACAATGTTTAAGTTTGTTAAAACGATACTTTGCAAATTTCTTATAAAGATATTTTGCAAGTGGATAAATAATAGGAAGAGAAATAATAAGATTTAAATACTTAAAATAAGGTAATTTTTTCCAAATAACGATAAATGCATCCACTCCTATGTAAAAGTTACCTTTACTATCTTTTACATGAAGATATAAAAGTGCATCCACTAGTTTAATATTTGCAAGCTTTAAATCTAATTTTGAAGATGAAATCCCCAGCCAATTTAATGAGTTTTTTGGGGCAATTTTTTTATAAAAATTAATTTCCTTAGAACAAATTTTACATCTATCATCATAATAGACAGAAAGCATAAATTTTAACTCCTTGTTTTATATATTTTTTTAGTCTTTTGTTTTATAAAATTATTAGCTTTATTAAAAATAATTTCTTTTCTCTCAGGATCCATTCTATTGAGTGAATTACATATAATCGAAAGCCTAGGATTTTTCTTAAAAAATGATTCGTTATCAGATATAAAGCTCCAATAAAGACCATCTAATATTTCACACCACTCCCCCTTTTTATAATTACTCATTTTTAAAATATAATTTGATCCACAAGAATAAGGTTTGGTGGCAAATAATCCTCCATCAGCGAAAGTTCCCATTCCATATACATTTGGGGTCATAACCCAATCTGCTGAATCAACAAACATTTCCATAAACCATTTATAAATCTCAGTTGGGTGAATTCTAGATAAATTCATTATGTTTGCAATAATCATTAGCCTTGGAATATGATGAGTGTATCCATAGTTAACACAATCTTTAATTGTATCGTCAAGAGGAATAATACCTGTTGTCCCTTCATACCAATCTTTTGTTAAATACCTTTCATGATTCCAAAAGTTTCGATTTGATTCATCCTGTCCTTTTAGGTTGTAAATCCCCCTAATAAACTCTCTCCAACCAATGACTTGTCTTATAAATCCTTCAAGAGAATTTAAAGCAAATTGTTTTTTTTTATGATAAACCAAAGTTTTATCTATAACTTCTTGAGGAGTTATTAAGCCGATGTTTAATAATGGACTTATCGCACTATGAAATAAAAAATTATTGTCTAAATCTATAGCATCTTCATATTTACCAAAATTTTCAAGTTTATTTTCTAAAAAATCATCAAGTAATTCATGTGCTTGCTTTCTATTAAAAGGAACCCAATGATTATTTGTAGTTCCTGGATGTTCTTTAAATTTTAAATTAACTATTTTTTTTAAATTATCTAAATAAATGGAAGATCGATTTTTAGGTTTTTCTGGCAAACTAATACCTTTAGGCAATTTTTTTCTATTATCCGCATCAAATGACCATTTACCTCCAATCGGCTTATTTTTTTCATCTACCAATATTTGTAAATCTTTTCTCATCATTTGATAAAAACTAGTCATTCTAAGAATTTTATTAGTTTTTGAAAATTTCAAAAATTTATCTCTTGAACAAAAAAACATAGGTGAAGGTAGTATGGAAAATTTAATAGAATTTTTATCTAGAAAATTTTTGATTTTATTTTCAAATATATAGTCTTCTATTTCATAGAAAATAACCTCATCAATCTTTTCTTTTTTTAATACTTTTAATAACTTTAATTCATATGGCTCAATAAATTCAGGCTCATCAATTGAGGAATAATATACTTTGAATCCTTTCTTTATTAACTCATCACGATATTCCCTCATAGCAACTAAAAAATTTAAAATTTTTAATTTATGATTTTTAGGCTCAGAACATAATTCTTCATCTTCTGCCATAAATATAAATTGTGGTCCTAGTGTTGTAATTTCGCTAATAGGAAATAATTGGTTACCTAATATTATTTGAATTTTTTTCATACTAATTCCAAAACTCTTGATAAGTGGAATCTGGATCATAAATCTTTTTTTGTTTTTCAATATTAAAATGCCTACCCCCCCGAGGATCGGCTCCAAATCCAGCTATATATAACCAATTACCTAGATTACTGTATACATCATAATCAATGAGTTGAAATTCAAACCATGCAGCACCTGCCCTCCAGTCACAATCTAATTCATTTATAAGATAGCTTGCAACAATTTGCCTCATTCTGTTTGATAAAAATCCAGTTTGTTTAAGCTCTATCATGCCTGCATTCACAAATTTGTTATCAGTTTTTCCTTCTGTCCATAATCTAAACTTTTTATTATCATGATTTATATTTTTTTGTGGTGAATTAAGATCAGTTATATAAGAGATTTCTTCTTTATTTTTTATCATTGAAAACCTAAAATAATCTCGCCAAAGTAATTCAAAAAATATCCAATAAGTACTTTCATTTTTTGTTACTTTATCTTCATAGTTTTCTAAATAGAAAAATATCTGTCTTGCTGATATGTATCCCATAGCAAGCCAGGGTGAAAACTTTGTTGAAAAATTTTCACCCATTAAATCATTTCTAGTTTCTTTATAAATTTTTGGTTTTTCTGACTGAAAATAATCAATTAAATGTGATATCCCTGTTTTTTCTCCCCCTCTAAACTTTTTATTAGAAATTGGAAAAGAGCTTTTTTTGTAATTTTTAGAATCAACTTTTAATAAAAAAGATTGATTATCTGTAATAGGCTTTACATTAAATATTTTTTTTGTGAGCTTAATAGGTTTATTAGGCTTAATCTCATTACTTTCTATTGCCTTTCTAAAAACAGAAAAGGTATTAGGTAACTCCTCTAAAGAAAAAGGCAGTTGCTTTTGAGTATAAAGTGATGATTGCCACATTTGATTTACATTGATATTCATGTCTTTTAGGGCTTTCACTTTTTTATTTTCATCAACAGCTAAATTAGATTCACAAAAAATACTATTAATTTGATATTTTTTGAGCAATATATCTAAAATTTTGACCGAATCATCCATATATTCATTTAAAGAATGGCCAAATTTATTCAATTCTTTTTTTAAATCTTGAAGGCCTTGAGATAAAAATAGCATTCGATGTTCTGAAATCTTCTTGAAATCCCAAGAACAGTTTTTTTCATTCTCAATATCATGAATATAAACAAATAAAACCTCATCCAAAGCCTCTAATGCAAAATTTAGTGAAAGATTATCATTTAATCTAAGATCATTTCTAAACCAATATATACCCTTCATATTATTCTCAAATCATTCTTGAATGTAACAGATAATAAAGACTCTTAATTTAATTTCTAGTTCAGTTAAGAAAAACAAATATTGACTAATATTTTATGAGGGTTCTGAATTTATGAAATCTGGCCGAATAAGCTCACATTTGCCTTTGAAGTGATATGGTCTATCCCACCCTCTTATAATTTCAATTTCACCCGTTTTCCTTTCTATATATATTGAAAACCCAATTGAACCATCAGTATCCATTTCTTTCATGGTGACTGTATCTTTATCAACATTTAAGAATTGATTGCCATGAATTCGATGTACTAAAGTATTACCCACAATATTAATCATTTCGACAGCTGGCTCATCTCCACATTTTAGATTGTCACAATAAAGGTCAGAATAACCTTTACAAATTAAGTTAACGCTCAGAACTTCAGCAAGAATCAAATTTGGGATAAATAAAAGAAGTAGAAGTTTTTTCATTAAGTAAAAATATATTTGGGTTAATACCTAGATCTTAACTTAGCTTAACTATAATATCTATATAAATAAAGAAGACTGCTAGAATAAAAAAGATGAACAAACAAGCTTACAAAAAAAAAGGTTTTTGGATTGGATTAGTATTATTTTTCCTTATTTTCTTTAGCCCTACTCCTCAAACCCTTTCTTTTGAAGCGTGGCATGTTGCAGCAGTTGCTCTATTGATGGCTGCATGGTGGGGTACTGAAGCAATTCCATTACCTATAACAGCACTTTTACCATTGGCATTATTCCCATTACTACAAATTTCAAATTTCAAAACTGCTGCTGCTTCTTATGCAAACCCAAATATTTTTTTATTTCTGGGAGGTTTTATATTAGCCCTAGCTATTCAATCCTCTGGTCTTCATAAAAGATTAGCATTAAATGTTATTGGAGCAATAAGCAATTCAGCAGCTAATTTAGTTGGTGCATTTATGGGAATTTCTTTTTTTATAAGCATGTGGGTAATGAATACATCTACCACACTAATGCTTTTGCCTATTTGCTTAGCTATTTGTTCTAATATCAAAGAAAGTCTTCCGGTAATATCTAAAAAAGAATTTAATAATTTTGAAATATCTCTACTTTTAGGAATTGCATATGCTGCATCAATTGGAGGTATGTCAAGTTTAGTTGGTACTGCTCCAAATATTGTTTTTGCTGGATTTATGCAAGAAAATTTTTCTATAGAAATTTCATTTCTTAGTTGGATGAAATTAGCATTACCAATTGGATTAGTTATGCTTGTTAGTGCATTTGTAATTTTAACTAAAATTATTTATCCATCGAATTTTATATTTAATACAGTTGCTAGAAAAAAAATTAATCTAACTTTAAAAAAATTAGGGCCTATAAGTAAAGATGAAAAAAAAGTACTTTTAGTTTTTATTATTACAGCTCTATTGTGGGTAACTCGAACATATTTTAATGAGTATAAAATTTTCACAGGCCTCACTGATGCTGGAATAGCTATTATTGCAGCAATTAGTTTGTTTGTTATTCCATCACAAAATAAAAAAACTGAGTTATTAGTTTGGGATGAAGCAAAAAAATTACCTTGGGGACTTCTGATTTTATTTGGTGGCGGACTATCACTCGCAAAAGCAATTAATAGCTCAGGTTTGGGACAATGGTTAGGTGAAGCATTTATTTTAGTTATTAATTTTGAACCATGGGTTTTAGTTCTATTGATTATCACTTTTATTATATTTTTAACTGAGCTTACTTCTAACACAGCAACTACATCAACTTTTTTACCAATTGCAGCATCTATTGCTGTTGCATTATCAGTACCACCATCAAGTATAGCAATACCCCTAGTTCTAGCATCAAGTCTAGCTTTTATGCTTCCTGTGGCTACGCCTCCAAATGCAATTGTTTATGGTTCAGGTAAATTAACTATTAAAAATATGATAAAAGCAGGATTTATTTTAAATTTAGTTGGAATAATTTTTATTTCATTAGCTTATAACTTTATTTTTTAAAGCTGATTAGATTATATTTCTTGGTGGGAGGTCCTGTTGGTATAGGTCATAAACTTCTTGGTACCCCTTCTCAATATTTTTAGTAAATTTTTTTGTATTAAATAAATTTAAACTCTTTTTATCAACTAAGGATTTTTTTATTTTTTTTAATTTATCTGGATTTTGTGCAAGGGTAATGGCTAAATTCTCATAATCTTTAAGGTTATGAGTAATAAGCGAATTTAATTTAACAGCATTTAGCAGGCTTGAACAACCTCTTGAAGCATAATGTTCACCGCAGATTGTTACAATAGGTAAACCAGCCCATAGAACATCACATGCAGTTGAATGTCCATTAAAAGGATAAGTATCTAAAAATAAATCCATTAAATTAAGACGTTCAAGGAAATGAGAATAATCCAATTTTTCACCAAAAATTAATCTTGCAGGATCAACATTACGATTTAAAGCTTCTTTTTTTAGATTATTTTGAGTTACTTCATCATTTGCATTAAAAAAGAGAACGCTTTGATTAACCTCTTTTAGAACTCTCATCCAAATATCAAAAATCAATGGAGTAAATTTATAATTATTATTAATACAGCAAAAAATAAAACAATCTTTTGGAAGACTAAAGTCTTTTCTACTAAAAGTATTTTTAATAGAAGTTTTTTTTGAATCTGTTGGATAAGCTAAATCTAAATATAAAACTTTCTCAGTATAAAATTTCTCTGCTTCTTTTGGAATTAAAACTGAATCTGCAATAATATAATCAAAATAATCAGCTCCAGAGGTTCCGGGAAATCCTAAATAATTGATTTGTATGGGTGCTGCTCTCATAGAAAAAATATCAGATTTATTTTGCCCTGTATAAACTGCAAGATCTATAACAATATCAATTTCCATATCTCTAGATAATTTAACAATATCTTTAGAATTTAATTCTTCTAAATTGATAAATTTTGTAAATGCTTTTTTTAATCTATTTTTAATTTTATCGTCTGGCCAGTCTATTAATGAGAATCCATAAATATCAAATTTACTTTTATCGTGTAATTCAATGATCTCAACTAAAAGATTTGATACAGGATGGACATAAAAATCTGGAGAAAAATAGGCAATACGTATTTTTTCATGTTTTTGATATTTTTTAATTTTGCCAAAAGTATTTTTGTAAGGGTAGTTTTTTGAAGCGTGTTTGATAGCTATTTTTTTCTGGAGAAGTGGATCGCTATAAAATATTTTGGATGCAAATGGACCAATGGATGCATCATCTTGATTAGTCATTTTTTCAGCGAACAATATATCTTGATCGAAATAGTCCCAGTCGCAAATATTTTGCCTTATTTTTATTCCTAAATAAATTGCATCAAGGTGATTCGGATCTATTTTAATTACACGTTTACATAAATCTATTGCTAAATCATATTGTTTTTTATTTCTATAAATCTTAGCCAATTCATATAAGCTTGAAACATAATCAGGATCTATTTGAATTATTTCTTTAAAATTATTTAAAGCTTCTGATTCGTTTTTATTAAGTAATAATGCTAGGCCTCTATTATGTTTTGCTATTAAAAAATTTCTATTTATTTTAATTGCTTTATCGTAATTTACTATTGCTTGATTAAAATTTTTAAGCTCTACATTAATTAAACCAATATTATTAAATGTTTCGGAAGAATTGGGTTTAAATTTTAATGCATTATTGAAACTTTCTAAGGCTTCTTCTAAAAGTTTAATTTCAAAAAATAAGACGCCTCGAACAAAATAAAGCTCGTGATCAGGTTTAATTTTAATGGCTTGATTATAACTATTGATTGCTTCTTCGTATCTCAAAAGCTCTTTTAAAACATTACCTAGATTAAAATGAGCTTCTGAACTATCTGGGTTTATTTTTATTGCTTTTGAAATAAAATATACTGATTTTTCAAAATCTTTATTAGCTTTGGCAATTAATCCTATGAGGTGTAAGCAATTAAAATCATTTGGATTAGATTCTAAAATAGTTTCATATAAATTTTGCGCTTGCTTTAAATTTCCTTTTTTATGAAAGTTAACTGCTTTCTGAAATTGTTCTTTTAAACTCATAACTTTATGAAATAAGTAATCCGATTATAATTAAAAAAACTAATACCCAAGCAATTCTGTCCATATATTTTTTTAGTATAGAATCTATTTTAGTTCCAAATAATTTAACTAAAAAAGCTACCAAATAAAACCTTCCGCCTCTACCAATAATTGAACCGATCACAAATGGAATAAAAGCCATATTTAATACTCCAGCTGCTATTGTAAAAACTTTATAGGGTATTGGAGAAAAGCCAGCAATAAGTATTGCCCAAAAACCCCATTTATTAAACCAATAAACTGAACTTTCATAGGCCGTTATGTAACCAAAATTAATTAAGATCGGTTCAATATAATCAAATGAAAATTTTCCAATTAAATAACCTAAGATACCTCCAATAACCGAACCAATTGTAGTTATAAGAGCAAATCTCCAGACCCTGTTTGGCTTTGCTAGACACATAGGAGCTAACATCACATCTGGAGGAATTGGAAAAAATGATGACTCAGCTAAACTTAAAACAAAAAGATAATAAGTTGCTTTCACATGACCTGCTAAGCGGACAGTTTCGTTATAGAGTTTATTTAGTATTTTCATAAGACTTAATTAAGTTAATTAAAGATTTTACTTATTACCTCTAATTAGAAAATATAAACCAATCAATAACAGAAAAATTTGTTCACTCATAAATAGTTTTGGAGTTATTAACCAGTCACGATGGGCAAGTCCCAATGCAAACAACATGATTATCACAATATTTAAAGCACCAAATCGAGTAATTAAATTACCTAAATAATTTTTATTGAATCCACCAATTATCAAAAGCACACCGGCACTAAGTTCAGCTATTGCAACAAAAGAAGCTAAAGACTCAGAAAATCCAAAGTAATCAATAAGTTTTTGGGGTGGTAAAGGAAATTTACCATACCCATGAAAGAAAAAAGAGATACCAAGACCAAATCTCAATAACCACGGTGTTACATAAATAAACTTATCAAAAAATTCATTAATTTTTATATCCAGATTTTTCATATAAGATCCTAGTTTTTAATTATTACAAAACTATTTATACAACAGTATTATTTTAATATCCAACTTTTTTTTTAAAATTCTATAATCTATAGTAAAATACCGCTCTTCTAGTACGACCCCATCGTCTAGAGGCCTAGGACACCTGGTTTTCATCCAGGCAACAGGGGTTCGACTCCCCTTGGGGTCGCCAATTATATGATTTATGAAACTTTTTGCAAATTTAATTGCCGACTAACTAGTTTATTTTAAATTTTAAATTTATCTATGATAACCGCACTTATTGAATATTCAGAAAAAGGATTTTTACCAGATTTTTTAATAAGGTTTGGTATTCAATCACTACTTAAAAAAAGACTCAGATCATTAATAAATGAAAAAGATTTAGTAAATTTATCAAACAAAAAGAAATTTATTAAAGATATGAATGCATCGCCAATTGCCCTTGTTCCAGATTTGGCAAACACACAACATTATGAAATACCCTCTGAATTTTATAATCTTTGTTTAGGTTCTCATAAAAAATATAGTTCTTGCTTCTGGGATAAAACAACTAAAAATCTTCAAGATGCTGAATCTTTATCGCTAGATCTAACTTGTAGACACGCAAAACTTAAAGATGGGCAAAAAATTTTGGAATTAGGATGTGGTTGGGGCTCACTATCCCTATGGATGGCATCAAACTATCCAAAAAGTAAAATTACTTCAGTGTCAAATTCATCCTCTCAAAAAACCTATATTTTGAAGGAAGCTAAAAAAAGAAATCTTAAAAATCTTAAAGTTATAACCTGTGATATGAACGATTTTTCCATTAAATCTAAATTTGATAGAGTAGTTTCAGTAGAAATGATTGAACATATGCGGAATCATCGTGAGCTTTTCAATAGGATATCTAAATGGTTAAACAAAGATGGTTTATTTTTTATGCATATTTTTGTCCATAAATCACAACCTTATCTTTTTGAAGTAAAGGATGATGATGATTGGATGAGTCAATATTTTTTTTCAGGAGGCATGATGCCTTGTGAAGACCTTCCTCTTGAGTTCCAAGATAAATTAAAAATTGTAAAAAAATGGAATTGGTCGGGACAACATTACGAAAAAACGGCTAATGCTTGGTTAAAAAATATTGATACAAATAAAGATAAAGCCATGCTAACCTTAAAAAAAATCTATGGAAAAAATGATGCATTTAAATGGTTTCAAAGATGGCGAATTTTCTTTATGGCTTGCGCTGAACTTTGGGGTTATAAAGATGGTCAAGAGTGGTATGTATCACATTATTTATTTAAAAAATGAAATTTAAAATACTTAATTTTATATTGTTTCAATTAGGCTGGTTTATTTTAATTCTAGGTGCGGCATGGAATGAAACATTTACTGCTGTTATTTTAAGTCTGTCAATATTAGCTTTACATTTATCAATAATTGACCAAAAATTAAGCGAAATAAAATTAATATTAATTGCAGGATTTATTGGTTTTTTGTTTGATGGAATCATTCAATATTATAATCTTATCATTTACAATTCTCCTGGTTGGGAATTTCCTCTAACTCCAATCTGGATAATTATTCTTTGGATGTTTTTTGCAATCACCTTAAATCATAGCTTGGTTTGGCTTAAAAATCGTCTGCTACTATCTTCATTATTTGGAGCCATTGGAGGTCCGCTTGCATATATTGCAGGAGAAAAACTCGGAGCTATAACTATTACACAACAATTTTCATTAGTTTTACTTTCAATAGGTTGGGCTTTAATTACCCCAATTCTTCTTTCAATAGGCAAAACTAATGATTGATATTTATTTAATCACATTAACTAACTTAATAATTTTTGCTACATTTGGGTGGATTTTAAGTTTAAAAACCAATAATGTAACTCATGTAGATAGTATGTGGAGTATTTTCTTTATAATTGCAATTATAACTTCAGTTAGCTCTATAGAGGCTCTATCATACCGCCATGAAGCCCTAATACTTATTGTATTTCTTTGGGCTACTAGATTATCTGCTTTCTTAACAAAAAGGAATTGGGGGAAAAAAGAAGATATTCGCTATCAAAATATAAGAAAAAATAATCAGCCACACTTTAAATACAAAAGCTTATATCTAATATTCTATTTTCAAGCAATCCTTGCTTCAATTATTGCATTACCTTTAATTGCATCTATATCAGATCCAAGAGCCTATAGTTTTATAGATAAAGTTGCTCTTGCAATCATTATATTTGGTCTTTTAATTGAAATAATTGCAGATTTTCAGTTATCAAAATTTTTAAAAAAAGATACATTTGGTGTTATGGATAAGGGTTTATGGAGGTATTCTCGGCATCCAAATTATTTTGGAGAATTTATAGTTTGGTGGGGTTTCTTTATATTTTCTTTTGGAAGTGGTTCTTGGGTAACTATATTTTCACCAATTCTCATGACTATTCTTTTGTTAAAAATTAGTGGGGTTGGCTTAATGGAGCAAACTATCTCAAAAAGGCGACCAGATTACGAAAAATATATTAAAAAAACATCAAGCTTTATTCTATGGCCACCAAAAAATTAACTCCTCTAATCATTTTATTACTTTTACTTTCTAATTCATTAATTGCAAGAGAGTGGAATTTTGATGCAATTCTAAATGATAGAGTAATTGGCCAACATAATTTTAAAATTGATAATTCTGAATCCTTAAGTGAAGCAAATTTTCACATTGAATTTCTTTTTATGGATATATATTATAAGCATACCTCTTCTGAATCCTGGGATAACGGTTGTCTTATCAAAATTAATAGCCAAACGAATGATGATGGCGATCATTTCAAAGTTACAGGAAAATTAGAGGGTAAAGACTTTAAGTTGAAAGTGAATGATAATTCTTTTCAATACCCAAATTGTATTATGTCATTTTCATATTGGGATTCTAAAATATTAGAACAGTCAAAACTTTTGAATTCACAAAATGGCGAATTACTAGATGTAAAATTTGTATTTATTAAAGATGAATTGATGCTTGTTCGACAAAAAAAAATTATGACTAAGCATTATGAACTTGTAGCAACCAAAGAAGGTGATGAAAAAATGAAAATTCAACTCTGGTATGATCAAGAAATGAATTGGGTTGGATTATCATCCACTACCCCAATTGGTGATATATTCTATAAATTACTTTAACTAATTATTTTATATGACTGTTTTTAAATATTTAATTATAACTATTTTATTTACATTTGGATGCACAATGAACTCTAAGACAATAGAAACAGTTGAAAAAGTTGATTTAAATAGATTCATGGGCGAATGGTATGTAATTGCCCATATACCAACATTTATAGAAAAAAATGCATTTAATGCAGTTGAGTCTTACATGTTAAATGACGATGGTACTATTGCAACAACATTTACATTCAACGAAGGTTCATTTGATGGTAATAAAAAAATTTATCGTCCAAAAGGATTCGTTATTAAGAATAAAAACAATACCGAATGGGGGATGCAGTTTATTTGGCCAATAAAAGCACAATATAAAATTGCCTATCTCAATGAAAGCTATACACATACAATTATCGCTCGGGATGCTTTAGACTATGTATGGTTAATGTCAAGAAATAAAAAAATCTCCAGTGATGAGCTAACTAAATTAATCGCTGAAATCGAAGGTATGGGTTATGATATTAATGCTCTTAGAATGGTACCTCAAAAATGATAAAAATAATAAAACCTTCATTAAAATATATTCTTGGTTGGTTTGATAATCAAATAGTAGAAAATAAATATTTAAATATTGATCTGCACGGTAAAGAAATTGACTGGGCCAGAGTTATTCCCTACATCATAATTCACTTATCGATAATATCAATTTTCTTTGTTGATTTTAGTTTAACTGCCTTTTGGATATTTATAGGAATGTACGCAATAAGAATGTTTGCAATCACAGGTTTTTATCACCGTTATTTTTCCCATAAAACTTTTAAAACAAGTCGTTTAACACAATTTATTTTTGCAATTATTGGCGCTTCAGCAGTTCAAAGAGGCCCTATTTGGTGGGCTGCACATCATCGTGAACATCATATGCATTCAGATACAATACATGATAAGCATTCACCGAAAGCACATAGTTTTTTTTGGAGCCATACCGGTTGGTTTTTAACAAAAGCAAACTTTATAACACATACAAGATTAGTAAAAGAGCTATCAAGGTTCCCTGAACTTAGATTAATAGATCGTTTTGATATTATCATCCCAATCCTAACTTGCTTAGGTTTATTTTACCTTGGGGAATATTTAAATCTCTCTCATCCTGATTTAAAAACTAATGGTCTACAACTACTAAGTTGGGGGTTTGTTCTATCAACAATTCTTCTTTATCATTCAACCTTTTTAGTTAACTCAGTTGCTCATTTATGGGGTAAGAAAAGATACAATACAAAAGACTCAAGTCGTAATAATTTTATTGTTGCAATTTTAACTTTTGGTGAAGGATGGCATAATAACCATCATCATTTCCCAGGTTCTGCAAATCAAGGTTTTTACTGGTGGGAGATAGATATAACTTATTACCTTCTTATGCTTCTTAGGACTTTTGGCATCATTTGGGATATAAGAACTGTTTCAGAAAAAATTAGAGAATCTAATAAAATTAAGTTTTAACATCAAAATCAAAATGAAAATTGCTATCGTTGGGTCAGGAATCTCAGGAAACACACTAGCTCATCTTCTTTTTAAAAATCATGATATAACCTTGTTTGAAAAAAATGATAGATTAGGAGGTCATTCTCATACACATGAGATAAAAATTAATAAGAAAAAATTTAATGTAGATACAGGATTTATTGTTTTCAATAAGGCAACTTACCCACTATTTACAAACCTTCTTGATGAGTTAAATGTTAGATATGAAAATAGCAATATGAGTTTTAGTGTTTTTTCTAAAAAAAATAATTTTGAATACAATGGAACATCATTAAACACTTTATTCTCCCAAAGAAAAAATATTTTAAATTATAAATTTTTAAAAATGATTTATGAAATTATTAAATTTAATAAAATATCAGTAAATTTATTATCTTCTAAAAAAGAAATTTCTCTTGGTGATTTTCTAAACCAAAACCAATTTTCTGATTATTTTTGTAAAAATTATATTTTACCTATGGGCTCAGCAATTTGGTCTACTAATATTAGTAAAATGCTTGAATTTCCAGCAATTTTTTTTATTAATTTTTTTAAAAACCATGGGATGTTGAATATAAATGATAGACCACAATGGTTAACAATATCTGGTGGCTCAAAAGAATATGTCAAAAAACTTACTTCATCATTTAAAAAAAATATTAAACTAAACTGTAAAATCTTATCAGTTGAAAGAAATTCTAAATCTATTATTGTTAATCATAAAAATGGAAAGGAAAAATTTGATTTTATTATTTTTGCTTGCCACAGCGATGAGGCACTTAATTTAATAAAGTCTCCTACGTTGGATGAAAAAAAAATTCTATCCACAATAAATTACTCACAAAACACCGTCACTCTTCATACAGATAAAACGATAATGCCAAATAAAAAATTAAGTTGGGCAGCATGGAATTATAATATTGATAATCTAGAAAATAAACCTATTGCCCTCACCTATAATATGAATATTTTACAAAATCTTAATTCTTTAGTGCCAATTTTAGTTACGCTCAATGATGATGGTCAGATAAATCCAAAAAAAATAATCAAAAATATCAATTATTCTCATCCTTTGTTTACCTTAAACTCAGTTAAAGCACAAAAAAAACATAATATAATTTCAGGAAAAAACAGAACAGCTTTTGCAGGTGCATATTGGGGGAATGGGTTTCATGAGGATGGAATCAAAAGTGCGCACGATGTATTTTCACAAATAAATAAATTTTTAAAATAAATGCATTCAATATATAAAGGTACTATTACCCACACGAGGTATTCACCACAAAAACATAAGTTTAGATATTCTACAAGTATGTTATTTATTGATCTTGAAAATATTAATAAAGCCTTCGATAAAAATATATTTTGGAGTTATAACAAAAGGAATTTAGCCACATTTAATGAGTCAGATTACTATGTTAAAGATAATAAGAAAATATTAACATCAATTAAGTTACTTATAAAAAATGAAATAAGTGTTAATTTAAAAGGTAAAATTTATCTACTTACCAATGCAAAATATTTTGGATATTGCTTTAATCCAGTTAGTTTTTATTATTGTTTTAATGAATCAGGTAAATTAATTGTAATTATCTCGCATATAACTAATACTCCATGGAATGAAAAACACGCGTATTTACATGACTGTAGAAATATAAAAGGTGGATCTAAGACTTTCAGTTTTAATAAAGGTTTTCATGTGTCTCCATTTATGCCTATGAATATAAAATATAACTGGTCATTTACAGAACCAAAAGATTTTTTATATGTCTCTATGAATAACTATCAAAATTCTAAAATTAATTTTAATGCAACTCTTAGACTAACTAAAAAAGCATGGACACCATGGGCCTTAAACAAAATACTTTTATCAATACCTCCATATTCAATAAAGACAATCTTAGCGATTTACTGGAATGCTTTTTTACTCTTTATAAAAAAGACACCTTTCTATCCTCATCCGTAATATGAAACATATATTAAATAAATTAGCTAAAAATTTATTATTTAAACAATTAAATAAAATTGAATATGGAACAATTAAGTTAATTGAGAAAAATAAAACTTATACTTTTGGTAATGATAATAATCTAATTGGAACTATAATAATTAAAAATCATAATTTTTATTCACGAGTTATTTTAGTTGGGTCAATCGGAGCAAGTGACACATTTATAGAAGATATGTGGGAATCACCTAATTTAACGAAAATTATTCGTATAATGGCATTAAATCAAAATATGGCAAATAACTTAGAGGTTTTTTATAACTTATTAATTAGGCCAGTTTATAGTTTTTTCCACTTTCTTAAAAGAAATAATATAAAAAATAGTCAAAAAAATATTTCAAGACATTACGATCTTAATAATGAATTTTTTTCTCAATTTCTTGACCCAAGTATGATGTATTCATCAGCAATATATAATACCAAGACAGACAACCTAAATATTGCCTCTAAAAATAAACTTAAAATAATATGCCAAAAATTAAAAATAAAAAAAACTGATCATATTATGGAAATTGGCAGTGGTTGGGGAGGTTTTGCAATATATGCAGCAACAAATTTTGGATGCAAAATAACAACCACAACTATCTCAAAACAACAGTACATTTATACTAGAAATAAAATAAAAAAATTACAACTACATAAAAAAATTAAAGTTATTTTCAAAGATTATCGAGAATTAGATGGGAAGTTCGATAAAGTGGTTTCAATTGAAATGATTGAAGCAGTTGGACATAGATATTATGATCAATATTTTGGTAAAATTAATACACTTTTAAAAGATGATGGAATGGCACTTATACAAGCTATAACAATAAGAGATCAAAAATATTATGCAGCATTAAAATCAGTAGATTTTATTCAAAAATATATATTTCCTGGAAGTTGTATACCATCAATTACTATTTTACAAAGAAGTATAACCAATTCATCTAATATGATTATTAAGGATATTGAAGATATTGGTAATCATTATGTTCAAACGTTAATTGATTGGAGACGAAACTTTAATAAAAACTTGAAAATTATAAAAAATCTTGGTTTTGATAAAAGATTTATTAGAATGTGGCTTTATTATTTTGCTTATTGCGAAGGTGGTTTTAAGGAAAAAGTAATTAATGACCATCATATATTACTAGCTAAACCAATGAATAGAGATACTTAAAATGAACTTGATCAAAAAAGCCAAGATGCAAGAAGAATCTGGTGATATTGATGCTGCAATTAACACCTTAAAAACGGAATTAAACAACAACCCAAAAAATATACTTTTACAAATAGAAATTGGTAATTTATATGCATTAATAGGAAATTATGAAGAGGCAAGTGGATTCTTTAGAAGATCAATAAGAGTATTTCCAGATAATAAAGATGTGATGGAAGCATTATGCTTCTGCTTATGCGAAATTGGGAATAAATATCAATATGATAGGCGATACTCATTAGCTGAAGCTGCATTTGAAGAATTACTTCAATACCAGCCAAAAAATAGTGATTATTTATTTAATTTAGCAAATGCATTTTTTTCCCAAGATAAATTAGATAAAGCATTATCTTTATATCAAAAATCTTTAGCTTTAAAAAAAGATGAGAATACATTCAATAATTTAGGTAATACATTCCGAAAATTAGGTAAATATAATGATGCAATTGAAAATTATTCAAAATCAATAAAAATGAATTCAGAATTAATACATGCCAGAATTGAATTAACACATTTAATGCAAAATATATGTGATTGGAAAACTATCAAATCTCACTTTTTTGAAATTAAAGACCATATAAAAAATAAGAAAAATGGCAAAATATCTCCATTTACAGTTTTATCAATGCCTAACATTGATATAAAAGACCAGTTAAATGTAGCAAATATGTGGGCACAACAAAAAAAGATTAAGGCATTTAGTCCTAAATCAAAGCTTACAAAACAAAAAATTACTATTGGTTATTTATCTGCAGATTTTAGAAATCATCCTCTTTATTACCTAATATATGATATTTTGAAAAATCATGATAAAAATCACTTTGAAACAAAATTATTTTATTCAGGCCCAATTGAAAAATCAGAACAATTTGATTTATTTAATAAATTAGAATGTAAATTTATTAATATTTCAAATCACAATGATCAAGAAAGTGCACAAATTATAAGAAACGAAGATATTGATATATTAATAGATTTATCTGGCTTCACAAGAAACAGTCGTTCAATGGTGGCTGCATACAAACCCGCAAGAATACATATTAATTGGTTAGGTTTTGCTGGAACAATGGGATTCTACTTCGATCAAAGTTTATGTGAATTCATAATTGCTGATGAATACATTATTCCAAAAAAACTCGAAGACTACTATGCTGAAAAAGTTATTAAATTACCTCACTGCTATCAACCAAATATTGAATTCAGACCTAACATAAGTAAAAAATCAAAAGAAGATTATGGATTTGCAGCCTCATCTTTTATTTTTGGATCTTTTTCGCAATCAATAAAAATAACTGAAGAAATTTTCACTATTTGGATGGAGCTTTTAAAAAATACATCCAATACTTATTTATGGTTACTTCAATCAAACAAGTTATGTCAAACTAATCTCTATAATTTTGCAAAAAATCATGGGATAGAAAAAAAACGAATTAGATTTGCGCCTAAAGTTGATTTTGAAGAACATATAGTTCGACATCAAATAGTAGACTTATTTCTTGATACATTTCCCTACAATGGTCATACATCAACAAGTGATGCTCTATGGGCCGAGTGCCCAATTTTAACAATATCAGGTGAAACATTTTCAAGTCGTGTAGCTGGAAGTATATTAACTGAAATTGGATGTCCTGAATTAATTATGCAAGATAAAGATCATTATTACAATATGGCTCTTAAGCTTTATAATAGTCAAAGTGATTTAATTAAAATAAAAGAAAAAATAATTATAGGAAAAAAGAATTCAAACTTATTTAAACCGATAGAATTTTGTAAAAGACTTGAAAATTTATATAAAAAATTACTTATTTAGAAGAGATCAAAACTCCTAAAATAATAAAGATTCCACCTAAAAAATCTTTAACTGAAAGCATCTCATTAGCCAAATAATAACCAGAAACACCAACTACAATAATTTCAAATAAAAATATTGGGCTAGCTTTGACAGCCTCAATCATAGTTAATCCTAATTGAACAACCATTGTTGTTATCAACAATGCCAAACCCAGTAAAAATAAAATAACTAAAATATTTATATTAATACCTGACCCTAGTAAATTTAATGGAAAAAATGGAATGATCAGAATAGTAATAAAAATTACACCTAACCATATAGAGTATGATTTTTCTTTAACAGTAAAATGGTTATAGTATCTTGCTAAAACATTAGTTAAAGCGAAACCAATACCACCAATAATTGCGTAAAAATCACTAATAGCAATTTTAGAAATTAATAAACCTGGGTGCCATAAAATAATAAATGCACCAAAGACACTTAAAACTGCTGCTAAAATATTTTTTTTAAATATTTTTTCTTTTAGTAATAAATAAGTAAAAGGAATGGTCCAAACTGGTGAAAGAAAAAAAAGGAGCATTACCCTGACCAATTCCCCATGAATAACAGCTAAGGCATATGAAATATTTGTTATTCCCCCTACCAGGGCATATACCCAAAAATGCCAATTCCTTAAATTTGAAAAACTATCTAATCTATAAAAAAATAAACCTAAGAATACCGCAATGCTAAAACTAAATAAGCTTGAGTAAATAGCTGACATTCCAATATCATCAAGAAGTCTATATGGATACCATATTAATCCCCATGTAATTGTTCCAAATAAAAGAAATGAAATACCCTTTATATTATTTATTTTTTGATTAAAAATTTTTCTATCCTTTCACATACATCCTTAGATAATGGTTTATCAAATGGATCAAATATTTCTAAATTATTCATCTTCTTCATCCATGTTATTTGTCTTTTAGCCAATTGTCTTGTAGCAAAAATTAATCTGTCCTTTAATTCTTTTTTAGATATAAGGTTTTTTATATACCAATATGTTTGCCTGTAACCTACAGATCTTATAGAAGGATATGAGTCATCTATATTTGGATATATATTTAATATCTTTTCAACTTCATCAATTAAACCATTTTTAAGCATTAAAGTGACTCTAGCCTCAATTATGTCATGAAGTTTTTTTCTATCTTTAGGCCATAAAGCAATTTTTAAAAGATTATGTGATATATTTTTTTGTAAATTTTGCTTATAAAAAGAAGATAAAGGTCTACCTGAAATATAATAAACCTCAAGACCCCTTTGGATTCTTTGAGTATCTTTTGCATGAATCTTTTTTGAAAATATTGGATCAATTTTTTTAAGTTTTGTGTATAAAAAATCAATTCCATTTTTTTTAAGTTCATCATTTACATCTTTTCTAGTTCTTTTTGTTGAAACTGGTAAATTATTTATTGGATTTTCTAAAGAATTAAAATACATCATGGTCCCACCACAAAGAAATGGTATTTTTTGTTTTTTTAAAGCTTCTTTTGTAATTAAATCTACATCTTTCTTAAAATCACCTACAGAATATGTTTCGATAGGAAGCCTTATATCTATCAAATGATGTGGAGTTTCTTCCAATTCTCTTTTATTTAGTTTTGCAGTACCAATATCTAACCCTTTGTATATTTGAGCTGAATCAACACTAATAATTTCAATTGGAAAAAATTTATAAAGATCTTTAATTAGTTCAGTTTTACCAGTTGCAGTTGGACCTAATAAAAAAATTTGTTTATTATTAAAATCCATTATTCATATTTAGTATAAAATGCAATAGGTGAACTATTATCGTAATATCTTTTAATTCCTTTAAAAATACTCATAGATATTTTTTGTTGAAATGATTTAGATACAAGGTTTCTTTCTTCCTTTCGATTACTAATAAATGCTGTTTCTATCAAAATAGAAGGTATATCAGGAGCTTTAAGTACAGCAAAACCAGCCTGTTCTACACGTTTTTTATGAAGTCTATTTACTGTTTTAATTTCTAATAAAACATTTTTACCAAGTTTAAGACTATCATTGATAGTTGCTGATTGGGATAGATCAAGCAATGTTCTAGCAAGTATAGGTTCTTTGTCATCTATACTAACGCCTCCTATCAAATCAGCTTCGTTTTCATTATTAGCCAAAAATTTAGCAAAAGCACTAGTAGCTCCTCTTTCTGACAATGCAAATACTGAAGAACCTCGAACCGCCCTTTTTTTAAATGCATCAGCATGAATTGATATAAAAATATCAGCTTTAATTTTTCTAGCTTTAGATACTCTTTTGCCAAGAGGAATAAAATAGTCTCCAGTTCGTATTAAAACTGCTTTCATAAAAGGCTCTTTGTCTATAAGTCTTTTTATTCTCTGTGAAATTTGAAGATTTACAACTTTTTCTTTAGTTCCTTTTGCTCCTACCGCACCAGGGTCCTCCCCGCCGTGCCCTGCATCAATTGCAACTATAAATGTTTTTTTAGAATTTAAAATTTGAGGATCTAAAACTTTTTTATTATCTTTTTTTTCAAGTTGCTTTAATAAACTTGCAATTTCATCCTTATCTTTTGGATAAACGTCAATAACTAATCTATGTTTATATTTTTTAATTGGTTTTAATGAGAAAATTTTAACGCTCGCAGAAGCTTTAAGGTCAATAACTACTCGAGTTACTCTAGGATTAAATTGTGCAACTCTAATTTTTTTAATATTTGGATCAATACCTATCACTTTAGAACTTAAATTTTTAAGAACATCATTTATAACGATATCCTTCAAATCTATTACGATTCTTTCTGGATTTTGAAGCATCATTTGATCGTTTGAGATAGCTAAAGCAGATTCAATTGTAACTCTTGTATAATCAGAAGCTGGCCACACTCTTACAGCATTTACGTTATTTTCAGCAGCAAAATTAAATTGGCTAAAAAGTAGTAAAAAATTAATTATTAGATATTTAATTATGACAAATCTATTAAGCATTTATTTCCTTTCTCTGAAAAAGTTTTGATAATTATATTTCTTCCTTCATCTGCAAAGGAAAAATTAATTTCTAAATCAGGTTTTGGTAGAATATCATTAGCCATTTCTGGCCATTCAATAATATTAACATCCACATCATTTATATATTCATGAAAGCCTGAAGTATTCCATTCATCAGAACTGTTAAATCTATAAAGATCAAAGTGATTAATATTTAATTTTTCAAATTTATATTGTTCTAGTAAGCTATAAGTGGGACTTTTAACAGGCCCCTTATGACCAAGCCCATTAATTAAACCTCTAGTTAGAGTAGTTTTTCCAGATCCTAATTCACCTTTCAGGTAAATTAAGAGGCCTGCAAATAAATATTTTGAAATATTTTTACCAAATTCTATAGTTTTTTTTTCGTCAAAAAGTAAAATTTTTAATTCTTTCATGATAATTTTAGTTTATTATT
>CERS01039182.1_pt1 | contig 34503 bp, 30 predicted proteins | sample 356251 | NCBI WGS metagenome assembly CERS01 (sample SAMEA2621020, study PRJEB7988) | marine metagenome | isolation source: saline water (ENVO:00002010), including
TACTGCACTAGTAGTGGGAGAAGGGGGGGCGGTCCTTAGGTACGCGACCGAAGATCACTCCGTCACTGATGCAGGGGGCCACGATGAGTTCGGTGAATCCACCCTAACTGCTGTCGCTTGGAACCAAGGGGGATCTTGGGCTTACGTTGGATCCGACGACGGTACAATATGGAGGATGAGGGCTTCCAGCGACGGAGGGGCCGAAGTGCATACCCTAGAGGGTCTTGGAACGGGCAGTAAGATAACGGAAATCGAGTGTCATGGAGAAATTCTCCTTTGTGTGGTCGGCACAACATATGACGGAATAGCGATTATCGACAGGGACCACGCTGTACACTGGGTAGGAGGGGGCATATACCCATGGAACGGATTAGTTTGCCCGATGACGGAGGATGTCTGCGTATTTACCTCTGAGGATGCCATAGGGATGGTTGACCTAGATGCGACTAGTCCTTCTTCATCCACAGTCAGTATTAGCGAAATTACAGGTGCTGGAGGGATATTCACCGGCATAGAAGATCAACACGAAGATAGGTCGATAATATCCCTAACGCCATTCTCGCTTGTCGAACACGATACTGGGCTCAATGCATCTTTCCCATGGCTAGAAAACTCGGATGTGGTTGATTTTGACTCCACGGTATCGGGAGAGAGGATCGTTGCGACTTGGGCGACTGACAGGGACAGTGGATGGATCTTAACCGATAGGGGCACAATCCTCAGTTTCCACCCTCCCCCAGATGATTCTTGGATCGGCGGACTGATGGGGCTAGTAATCATGATTGCATTCCCCCTGGTCATCTTTGGGGTAGTCCTCAGCATATTGATGTCAATGTCGCCACGTCTTAGTCACTGGGTCACTATGAAAATCGGCTCAGATGAGGAAAAGGAGTTCTCCAAGAGAGACTCCAGACGTAGAAGCAGAGGCAGGAAATAAGGCACTGCCACTGCCATACCTTGATGAGGTAACTGCGTTCGCAGCGACACGAGAACATGCCGTACGACGCTCTAGACTTCTACGATGTCGACTCGTTGTTGACAGAGGAGGAAAGAATGGTCAGGGACATGGTAAGAGACTTCGTTGATAACGAGGTCTTGCCTAAGATCGAACAGGCCTGCAGGGACGGAGAGTTTCCCGATGAATGGAGGGTCGAGTTAGGCAACATGGGAGTGCTTGGCGCCCCCTTGAAGGGATATGGTTGCCCGGGCCTTTCATACACTGCGTACGGAGTGATATGCAGGGAGCTAGAGAGAGGGGATAGCGGACTACGTTCTTTCGCATCAGTTCAGGGCTCTCTCGCAATGTATCCGATCTGGGACTTTGGCTCGGAGGAGCAGAAAAATCACTATCTCCCAAAGATGGCTAGCGGAGAGTGGATTGGGTGCTTTGGCCTGACTGAGCCCGACTATGGGTCCAATCCCGGTGACATGATAACCAAGGCCGAGGATATGGGTGATCACTATCTATTGAACGGGGCGAAGATGTGGATTACAAACGGCACTATAGCCCAAGTTGCAGTCGTTTGGGCCAAGCTCGATGGGGTCATTAGAGGGTTCATCGTCGAGAAGGACGATGAGGGCTTCACGGCACCTGAAATGAAGGGGAAGCATTCACTGAAGGCATCGGTCACCAGTGAGTTGGTTTTCCAGGACTGCAAAATACCCAAGGATAGGCTCCTACCCGGCGTTAAGGGACTCAGAGGACCATTTTCTTGCCTAAATAACGCTAGATACGGAATCTCATGGGGGGCCATTGGTTCTGCTCAAGCCTGCTTCGACTCTGCCAAGGAGTATGCAATGAGCAGGATTCAATTCGATTATCCGATCGCATCATACCAATTAGTCCAGAACAAACTATCATGGATGCTCAGGGAGATTACGAAGGCCCAACTTCTGGCCTACCACCTTTCGCAAAAGAAAGATGCGGGCACATGGATTCCTGAACATATCTCTTTAGCCAAGATGAATAATGTCGATATCGCTCTTGAGATTGCTCGCGTCGCCAGGGATATCCACGGTGCTAATGGGATTCTAGATGAGTATCCGGTAATGAGGCACATGGCGAATCTGGAGTCTGTGAAAACCTATGAGGGGACACACGATATCCACAATCTGATACTTGGAAGACATATCACCGGTATCCAGGCATTCACCCGTACTCTGGAATAGTCGGTGGCGCCATACTAATTCCCACGGGTGAATCTTGATAGAGGGGGCGCCAGTCGTAGGCTCGCAGGGATATCATGACAATAGCAGTTCTACTAAAGCAAGTTCCAGATACCACTGCAAGGATTACTGTCTCCGGGGGCAGGGTAGATGAGGCAGCTGTTGGCAAGTGGTCGATGAGCCCGTACGATGAATATGCTCTTGAGTACGCCCTCCAGCTGAAAGAGTCCGGGGGAGGGGATCTTGTTGCGATTACATGTGGCCCAGCCAGGGCATCCAAGATTCTTACCGACGCTGCTGCAGTTGGAGCCGATTCACTGGTTCACATCGTTTCCGATGATTCTGGAATTGACAGCTCGAACATTCAGAGCCTCCTTGCTTCTGCTGTGCGAAGGACGGGAGCGGAAGTTGTCCTCTGCGGCAAGCAGGCAGCTGACACTAACGCAGGCTCTACGGGCCCAGGCGTTGCTAGCATCCTCGATTTCACATGCGTCGGAATGGTCTCCGAGGTTTCCGTCGAGGGGGATGGTTTCGTGGCAATGAGGACAAGTCCCTCAGGCAACGAGAAGGTTTCGGTTTCCAAGCCATGTCTATTCGCCTTCGATAAGGCCACCACTGAAATGAGGCGTCCTAATGTCAGAGGCATAATGATGGCAAAGAAGAAGGCTGTCGAGACGTGGACACCTGAGGATCTTGGTGTAACGATCGATAGCCCCAGGGTCTCTTTAGAATCGCACTCTGCACCTGCTGAGAAACCTCCTGGGCAGAAATTCGAGGGCGCAGAATCCGTCCCAACTGTAGTTTCCAAGTTGAGGGATGAGGCCAATGTCATATGAGGTGGTAAAATGGAAGTAACGATAATCGCTGAAACTACTGGAGATGCCCTTCACCCTGTAACTGCACAACTAGTCGGTGCTGCCTGCTCGATGGGGGGAGCACCCACAGTAATTTGTCCAGGGGGAATAGGTACGTCCGAAGCATCGACCATTAGTGGCGTCACGAAGGTGATTTCAGCCGAGGGGGAATGCTTTGGAACATTCGACAGCGGCGCATGGGCCGATGCACTTTCTCCGCTATGCGAAGGAGTTGTTATGACATCCTCATCTGCACACGGAAGAGAAGTTCTTGCCCAGATTGCAGCAATTAGAAATATTCCAATAATTCAAGATGCCACGGGTCTTGAAAATGGGATAAGAGTCACTAGACCGATCTACTCGGGGAAGGCGATAGAGACCTCCGTTGTTTCTCCGCCCTGTGCGATTACAGTCAGACAGAATGCATTTGAGTCACCTGGTTCCGATGGCAATGCTGGTATTTCCACGGTGAACAATTCCTCCAACATTGGCGTAGCCGTGAAGGAAGCTCTTGCCAAGGCTAGCGAGAGGCTTGATGTGGCCGAAGCTGACATCATCATCTCGGGAGGTAGGGGCATGGGAGACCCATCCAACTTCTCCCATCTGTACGAAATAGCCGATATCGTCGGCGCTGCAGTTGGGGCTAGTAGGGCCGCAGTAGATACATGGGACGAAATTCCACATGGCATGCAAGTTGGGCAAACGGGGAAGACCGTGAATCCGAGCCTGTACATAGCAGTGGGGATCAGTGGTGCTATTCAGCACTTGGCTGGGATGCGTTCGAGCAAGTACATTGTAGCAATCAACAAGGATGCTGACGCCCCCATATTTGGTGTGGCTGACTACGGGATAGTCTCAACTTGGGAGGATGCACTTCCCCCTCTCAAAGAAGAGTTCGCGAAATTGTAGTTACCTAACTTGTATCGTTATGCTGGCTCTTGACTGTGCTCCGCCATCATCAATTACAAGCAATGAAAAGTTGTGGACGCCCCTTGATATTCTTACTCTCAATTGGGGGGTATCTCCAATTTCCTTGCCATCCCTGTCCAGCCACAGCCAATCTGAGATATTGCCATCGGGATCGTATGACCTGGAGCCATCCAAGAGAATTGTCGCCTTCCCCCCCTCATCCGAGTTGATGGTTCTGTCATCACCTGCATCTGCTACGGGAGGGATGTTTAGTGACTTAGCTGACTCAATCAACTCAGACAATGCGTCCACCTCCACTGGATCGTCATCGAGAGAGATTTCAATTTCCTCATTCAGAGTCTCCATGAGCCCATCTCCATGACTGGAGTCATCCCCCCTCCTAGACACGATATCTAGTTCGTCCTCTGTCAGCCCACCGGAGAATTCCGAACCACTGGGATTTACGCCATACTCTATGAAATCCAGGTTCTCCTCGACTATTGGAGGAGATTCGGGGTCGATTAATTGGATTGGTGATGGCCCTCTCGACTTCTTATCGTCGCCGAAAATTGCAACTAATCCATTATCGAGGGGCATTACTCCCTCCACAATACCATGGTTCTCAAATTGCCATAATATGACCCCATCTGAGGAAATTCTTGACGTCTCGAACCAATAGGATACGAGAAACGTATTTCCCCACCGTGTAATGTCGCTAATCTTGTAATCCATCTGAGAAATAATCTCATGGCCTTCTATCCCGATGGTCAAATAGACCAATTCCCCATTGAAGCATCCCACCATCACCCCATCCTCCGTGGCACAGAAAGAAGTTGGCTTAGATGGCATCTCAGAGGTGTTTATCATACCATTGACATGGCTCCAGCACTCCAACCTATTTTCTGGGCGATCATCTACTGTCATTCCGAGTGAGTTTCTCCCAACTATCAATATCTCATCAGTCCTGAATTGGATGCACGAAATAGTTTCAACGTCATCATCCGCAGGGAGTGACTCGTGTAAGATCTGAAGATCCTCATCCAGAATCATGAGTCTTCCGTCGATTAAACCTAGGCCAATCAATAGTCCGTTTTCAGAAGCTTCGATTATGTCTACGGGTCCAATGTGCCTACTATTCATGACATCTCCCCCCGACGACACATGTAGGATATTCCCAGAACCATCGACAGCGAAAACACCGCTATTTGATGGAATAATTGATTCACAGCCCGAGTCAAACTTTAGTTCCCACTCAATCCCACCCATGGAAAAAAGGCCTTTCGTGCCAGAAGCAGCGATGAGTCCATCATCTGTTGCAACTAGACCTACTACTGGCCCTTCTATGGAAATGTCTTGCAGAAATTCTCCAGATGAGTCGAGATAGGATATTCTCCCAGATTCGAAGCCGATGCACATTATTGAGTCTTTAATTGTGCACCAACTACTAGGATATTCATCGATTTGAACCGATATGACTGGCCCGATAGTCGGCTGCACATTTGTTGTGAAGGCGATACATGCCTTCATGTTGGCGAATGTCTGCTCAAACCTGTACCTTGTTTTTCACATCGTCATTCCTGAGGCGCTCTATCCTTTCTAGGTACTCTTCTGTGATTCCCCCTGTGACATAGACCCCATCGAAGCAAGAGCAGTCGAAATTGGCGGGCCCTTCTGATTCGTCACCTAGACATGCCTTGACTAGGTCTTGCAGGTCTTGGTAGACTAGCCAATCCGCACCTATGGCTTCGCCGATCTCTTCAACTGATCGACCGTGTGCGACATACTCCGATTTAGCTGGCATGTCTATGCCATACACATTTGGGTGAACAATGGGAGGGGAGCAAGATGCGAAGAAAACTCTTGTCGCACCGGCCTCCCTTGCCATGTTGACGATTCTTCGAGATGTATTCCCTCTGACAATACTGTCATCCACTATAAGTACGGTTTTCCCATGGAATTCTCCCTCGATTGTATTGAGTTTCTTCCTAACAGAGTCCTTTCTGATTGTCTGTCCTGGCATGATGAAGGTTCTTCCAATGTACCTATTCTTTACGAAGCCCTCCCTATATGGAACTCCAAGTTCCCTAGCCAAATCGAGTGCGGCTATCCTTCCACTATCCGGTACGGGAATAACGGCTTCTATTCCATGATCGGGGTGTTCGGAAGATATTTTCCTCGCTAAAGTAGCGCCCATCCTCAGCCTTGATGAGTGGACTGAAATGCCATCCATAACGGAGTCCGGTCTAGCGAAATATACATGCTCAAAAATGCAGGGGTGATGGTCTACTTTATCGGAGCAGACCTTTCGTGACAGGTCACCATTCATCCTGACTATCACAGCTTCGCCGGGAGAGACATCTCCGTCATGGTTGAACCCCAGAGCCTTACAAACCACACTCTCTGAAGCCACGACCCTCTCAGTAAATCCGTCCACAGTATTGCTTCCTATGCAAAGAGGTCTGATCCCATTCGGATCCCTGAAGGCGATAATGCCCCAACCCGTGATCATCGTGACTACGCTATAGCTACCCTCGGCCCTAAGGTGAACCCTCTCAACCGCTCTGAATATGTCATCATCGGACAATGACTCTATCCCTCCCGGGTTTCCATTCAGCGACCTCTGAATCTCTGCAGCGAATAGATTTAGCAAGGCTTCGGAATCCGAACTTGTATTGATCCTCCTATGATCATACTCTAGGAGGCTGGAGATGATATCTTGGGTATTATTGAGATTACCATTATGAGCAAGACTGACTCCAAATGGCGTATTGGTGTAGAATGGCTGTGCCTCGGATACTGAGCTGGACCCGGCGGTTGGATATCTGACGTGACCTATTCCCATCGAGCCAAGAAGTGACTCTGAGTGTTTTGGGCGGAAAACATCACGAACCAATCCATTGGCCCTGCGGTGGCATATATTTTTGGAGTCACTAGTCACTATTCCCGCTGCGTCTTGCCCCCTGTGCTGCAGAACAAGAAGTCCGTCGTACAGGGAAGGGGCCACTTGGGATTGGGGGTGGCCAATAATTCCGACGATCCCGCACATCGTCTACCGAATGTCGCTCTGGGACTAGGGACTTAGCACTTTCCGGGGTGTGGCTCACTTGCTCCCCATGGTCCTGTTACGCTTGCTCCACCTGTACTTCCTCATCTTGGAAGTCTGGCCGTACCCACAACTTGAGCAAACCGACTTTGTCTTGTGGAAAGAGTGCTTGCCGCATCTCCTGCATCTAATGTGGGTGGACTTTTGCCTCTTACCCATGCTTGGAGTACCCTTGGACAACCTAATCACCCCTTAAGACAGCGCGGCGACCGACCGGGGTGTTATCAGCGTTCCCCCAAGGGACCCCTCATTGCTGTAGACGGGAAAGGGAGATTCGCTGACCGAATTAGTGGTTTCTCCCAAATGAAATTCGGACCATTAACAACGTAAGTATTGCAAAGAGTACTGGAGAGGACGCGATCAAACCCGTGATCGCCAGAGAAGTTGATTGCCTCATAGAATCGAGTACTGTCGCGCCCTCTGGACCCGTCGCCATAGAAATATACAATCCAACGCTCATTACCAGCAGTGATGAGATGACCAGAGGGAGTGGTTTGTGATAGGGGTGAGTAGCGGAAAATATGTTGATTAGAACCAGTAATGATCCGAGTACCAAGGCCCCTGAAAGGGTCAGAATAATTTCAGCCATCTACTGATCCTCCATATTCTTTAGGTTCCTCGATAGTACGGTAGTGACATACGTTTTCTCGCTTTCAGAAAGAGGTTCTACCGTCTCATCGCTTAATGGACGCGACTCTACAAATCTAACTGCCATTATGTGAACTACAAAGACGATTAACAGACCGAAAATTGTGACTAGGGTCGAAGTGATTTCGTGAGTAAATGGTTCAGAATACTTCAGCATGACATACCAAGAGATCGCCACAATTGACCAGCCGGCCAACAGGAGTGCGGGCTTGGTCACATTGTAGATTGGCGCCCCTTTGGATAATGTATAGCACCCAACTAAGCCGGGAATTGCCCAATACAACGTACGATTGAGTGTGCTTGAGGCCATTATCTCATTATCTACGAGGCCCTCTGGCGAGAAAAAGGCCAGAGCTAGTCCGAAAAGCGCCAGGGGGTAACCGATTTTAGATCTGGAGAATGCCGGACCCATCCTACCCATTGAGAAACCGCAAACTACCATGAAAAGGCCGATCCACCATTGCAGCCACCACTCAGTCATAGCGCTGCGAAGGCGGGCTGATTCAAGTCGTTTTTTCTTGAAAGGGTACTAATTGGCAGGTGTGCAGACACACATGAGGCTCGATAGACTTCATAAACGGGCCATCGGTGGACCGCCTCGCTACACTGCGTAGAGGTGCAAAATATGGTCAAGATGCCGAGGAAGGTAATGCGATACAGCCCCTCTGCTGGCAAGCACACGGAACACACAGTGGAACGCGTCAAGAAGAGGCGCGCTAGCGAGCTGAAGTGGGGCCAGAGGAGATTCAGGAAGGTCACATCCGGATACAGGGGTTTCCCTCGACCTAAGCCTTCTGGAGATAAGCCGACCAAGAGGGTGAACCTAGTCTACAGGTGCACCGAAACAGGAAAGGCCCATTCACCCAGAGGGAAGAGATCTAGGAAGTTCGAACTGGTGGACAAGTGAGGGGAAATTATGGCTGGAAGGTTCTTGAAAGTTAGTTGCCGTGACTGCGGTGCGGAGACCAAAATTTTCGAGAGGGCCTCAACAGCGATATCTTGCTCAGTGTGTGGTGCCACTCTAGCCAGGCCCCTTGGAGGAAAGGCTGACCTGTCAGGCAGCACCATAGTGGAAGTCCTCGAGTGAAGGGGGCATTGAACTGGCAGTAGATGTAGAGGGTGATTGGCCCGAAGAAGGGGATCTTCTAATTTGCACTGTCAAGGACATTAAGCAAAATGGAGCATACCTGACTCTTGATGGGTATGATGGCCAAGAGGGCTTCGTGTTCGTGGGTGAAATTGCAGCTGGATGGGTTAAGAACATCAGGGCCCATGTCAGAGAGGGGCAAAGAGTCGTAGCCAAGGTAATTCAGGTCAAGAAGGACAGGAGGAGGGTTGAGCTTTCACTCAAAAGCGTATCAGAAGAACGCAGAAGGGAGACTGTACAGTCCTGGAAAAACGAGGAGCGGGCAAATCAGATCATGAGAGTGGCCTCGGAAAGAATTGGCTGGGACGAAGATAAGACATCTGCTATTTCGGGTGAAATGATAGAGGTCTTTGGCACTCTATACGGGGCATTAGAGGAGTGCGCAATAAACGAGAACGCACTCTCTGATTCTGGATTCGAGGGAGATTGGATTGGAGTTGTAACCGGACTTGCCATAGAAAACATCGTGCCCCCATTTGTAGAGATCAGAGGGACATTAGACATCCAAGTCTGGGGAGAAGAGGGAGTCTATGCAATCAGGGACGCTCTGATGGATGCCGAGGCTTGCGCCGAGGGTCTGGAAGAGGTCACACTTACTTGCTACTATGATGGGGCGCCGCATTACCGTGTGGACATTAGGGCTCCCGACTACCAAGCGGCCGAATCAGTTTGGCAGGCAGCAACGGGAGCTGTCGAAAAGAGGATGTCTTCGGTCGATGGCTCACTGTCCATAGAACGTGCTTGAAGGCGAATAACATCCGTATGGTTCATTGACCCTTCCGCGGGGCAGGTCGAGTTGGGAATACCATGGTTAGATCAAAATTGCAGTACTGTGCGGAGTGCGAAACCTATGGACTTGGGCCGAAATGCGAGGAATGTGGGTCTTCAATGTCCCCTCCTTCCCCCCTCAAATATTCTCCTGAGGACCCGCAGGGAGCTAGGCGTAGGCAAAGGCAGGATGCGGGGAGTGAGAAATGGGTGGAATCATTGCCCTCTGCCGGAAAGGGAGAATCGGAGGAAGAGAGTTGAGCAGAACCACCATTCACTGGCTTGTCGGGGATGGCCTTCCCGAGCATTCTGCTATACTGGAAGCGGTCCCCGGAGTGGGCAATGTGGGAAAGGTCCTTGTTGACTCATTGATTTCTAAACACCCCTCTAGGACCCTTGGTTGGATCCTGAATCACGATCTCCCCCCGCACTCGACTCTGGATGAGAAGGGGCTCCTGAGGCCGCCAAGACTCGAGATTAGCTCGGTCATGCTCCCAGATGGCAAGACCATTGTAACGATCAGCGGTGAGCTTCAGCCCATGACACCCGGTGGGCAGCATGAGGTAGCCGAGGCCATCCTTAATTTAGCCAAGGAGAGTTCTACTTACCAGGTCCTAGTGCTTGCAGGTCTCGCAACAGAGGCTGAAAGTAGGGGTGTTCATGTGATTTGCGCGGACGAAACCGTTCGTTCTTCCTTAGAGGCCGATGACATCCTGGTTAGCCGTGAACAGCCGGAGTCTGGCATGATTGGAATCGCGGGGCTCTTGGTTTCTCTCTCACCCATCATCGGCGTTCGCTCCATAGGTCTAGTGGCGGATACAATCGGGGCCAGCGCGGATGTACTAGCGGCAAATAGGCTCGCTTCCTGGATACAGGAAGCTTTCGATCTGAAGCTTGACTTGGATCTAGACTCGACTGAGGAGATAGCGAGGAAGCTGCTCGAAACCTACGAAGTGGGGGGGACATTGGAAGAGGCCATGGGGGTTGATGAGAGTGACTCCCACAGAGATTTCTATGCATGATTGGGTGATGGCATGAAAGTTCTACTTGGAAGTGGAGGGATAGGTACGGAAGAGCGAAGGAAGCTTTGCATGGATGAGATGAGCAGAACTTTTGAGGGTGTTTCCAAGGTCCTTTTCATCCCATACGCATCCAATGATCATGATTCCTACTTGGAAGGAGCCAAGAGGTTCACCTCAGGCGCGCCATTCGACTTAGTTGGAATCCATGATGCTGAAGACGAGTTAGATGCGATAAAGGAGGCTGAGGGAATCTATGTCGGAGGAGGTAATTCCTTCCTCCTAGTGAGGGATCTCCACGAGAAGGGGCTAGTTGAAGCCATAAGGGACAAGGTTTTGCATGGCACCCCCTATGTCGGAATTAGTGCTGGGTCAAACGTGGCATGCCCGACGATGATGACCACCAATGATATGCCAGTGGTATTGCCTAGTTCCTTCCATGGCTTTGGCATCGTACCTTTCCAGATCAATCCACATTACCACCCCGGTAGTATTCTGTGGAAGGAGGGCGACGAGATCATCCACCACTTCGGAGAGACGCGTGCGAGGAGGATTGCCGAGTTCCACCAGCACAATCAGGTACCAGTAATTGGGCTATTCGAGGGATCTTTCCTAAGGTGGGATGGGGCCCTGGCCACGCTAGTCGGGGGAGCAGCGGAAATCTTCTCCGTCGGAGATACGCCGTTGAGGGTGGAGCACGGTGCCATGCTCGACGGCTCGCTAACCCCCAGATGAGACGACAATCAAATCTAGCCTGATGTCGTCATTGATCAAGGATGTATGAGGCACGATCGTGTCTTCGAAAACTGCCAGGACTGTAGAGGGTGGGATGTCCAAGGAGTTCAGGATTTCCGATACCGTCAAAGGGCTCTCGGATTCCACGACTAATACTTGGCCAGTGTGCGTTATCTCGACCCTCATCCATTGCCGGCAGGCCAGTCAGCCTTATCTTTGATTCGCAGGTGGCGAGTCTGCTGCCGAGATCGCATAGCCCGGTATTGCGGTGGATTCGAAATCCACTGTCCATTGGACGCGGGGGTTCAAATCCCTCTCTCGGCGCCATCAAAAGTCAGGCAGGTCGCTGGAAGAACGAAGTGGGACAACCCTGGTATTGGGCCCTATTCTGACCTGCGGACGACCGTTGAACTCCCCAACTTCTCCATTCAGAATAGCTATCTCATCACCTCTGCCCATGCTCGCAGCGGTAACCGGAATGAACTGCTTGAATGCTACAGCACCTGCAATTCCAGATTTGTCCAACAGAGTTACTGACCACCTAGAAACTCCCACTCCAGTTGGAAACGCGTCGACCGACCAGATCCTCCCAACTATACTGGCTCTTGTCTCGATTTCAACAATGGGTTCAGAGTCATCTTCTTCTGCCAGGGAGATTGAGGATTTTTCGTCCAACTCGAGAATCATCTCCCCCCTCCATACTGATGGAATGGCATTCCTCACCACTACTCTGCAGTCGTTTGAAATTGACCTTGTGACACTCCTCGGAGAGCCGTATCTCGAAGGTCTTACCTTGGCCCTATCATAACCATCCAACAGCTTGAATGACAATTCTATGGATCCGTCATCCTCGAGCCTTGGCCCCCTGATTTCAGAGACCGTGCCTGTCGCATCCACCCTTGTCTTCAACGAGCCCATGTGAGTGATAGGCCATGCATGACCGAATCTCTCGATCCTGTCCTCCATGGGCAGTTCTAGGTCATGATCCCCATTCTCGCAGACACCTCTCAAATCGCATCTTACACATCTGGCCAGGGGATTCGGGTCAATAGGGGTCTTGGATGGCTTACCCCCCTCGTCGAAGTAGCGGAGGGGAGATGGTTCTGCAGGGCAGTCCTCCATTTGAGGATCGTTTGCATGTAATAGGTTGTACACATCCTTCAGATCATCTCCGTATTGGGTTAGTTCCTCTGGAGTCGGCAGTGGCACTTCCTTGACCGAGCCAGGTCCAAGATACCAAATCCCCAGTGACTCTACTTCCTCGGCCCTGTTGTGAGTTTCCCACCAGAGCCATGCGTAAAGCCGGAGTTGCTCGATATAGCCTCCCGACCTATCCCCCTTTCCTTTGGAAGCCTTGATGTCTATAACAGAGGGTTTGCCAGTCCACCTGTATACCAAATCATACTCGCCCTGGAACCATCCTTCTGGGTGTGATGTCGTCTGCGTGAATGAGCCAGAATCGGGATCTACGAACCATGGGCGGGCCAGCTCCCATGCCTCGCACCATGAGACCTCGGAACCCGGTTCCTGGGCGCAAGGATGTGGCTCTTCCCAAACTCGTGGGAAGCCATCCGGGGCTGGCCAGTTGTGCCTGTGCTTGCCCAGCCTCCAGGATTCTGCATGTGGTCCGCCTCCCGCCCTCATGCAAGCCTCTACCTGGTCAATGTGCATTCTGATCCCGTTGGCCACCATCTCCCTGCATTCCTGCTCATTGGCCCCTTCCGATGATCCGACCTTGTTCGATATTGACTCCCAATCTGCAACTGCATCGTCCCATGATGACTGGAAATGTGCATCTGCACGAGAAAGGGCCCATTCCTCGAGAGAGTCCCTGGTGGATGGCCATTCGGAGCTATCCATTGGAAGCAGCGAAGGAGCGGGCCAAAGGTCGCTGAAGTCGTAGGCGGGACGCCCGTCGTCAAGAATCGGGGATTTCAGGAGGTCTCCCGAGTTAGCAGGGACGATCGAGGGAGAGTCCCTGAGGACCTTTGAGATGCAGGACTCTGCTGCATTGCCCCTGATAATCTGAGGCGGCAGGGGGCCCCTCAATCTTGGAATGTAATTGTAGTACCAGAGGCGTGGACAGGCCTGCCAAGTGACCATCTGAGAGGCTGAAAGCCTCCTGTAGGGATTCACCGAGTTGTCCCCGGGTTCGACTGACTTGACTGGCACTATGGAATAGCGGGGGACGGGGCCATATCAACCCAACGTGGTAGAAAATCAGGGCCTATGTTCATTGAGCCACACGAGAGACACCTCAGTACGGTCGAAAGTAGGCGTTACCTCGATCACTGCCACAGGGGCTTCGGCGTCTTCAGATATTTCCTCGGCGACTGATATTGGCATCTCTATCCTGCCCTCATCCCGGTCATAGTGGAGGAACCTAGTCGGAAGTCCGGTGAATTCAGAAATTTCCTCGACCCAAGCAGAGTGATCTTCGAACGACGAGTAAATTGCCCCGAAGAACAAGGTTGCATCATCGCTCAATGTCTCATGCGGTGCGATAGTTGCCTCCCCCCTTCTCATGAATCTCCTCCTCATCTGGCCTGCATCCTTGTAAACCGAGGTGCAGTACTTCAAGTGGAATCCATACGGCTCCCTGGCCTTTCCATCCAGTGGGTCTCTAGCGCCGATCGAAGCCGCCATCACCCTGTCCCTGAGGGATTGTGCGAGCTCGGATGATCCCTCGGCACCAGCGGTAATCTCGGTTGACAAGTTGAATCCCCTGAGTTCCATGTTGTCGTGGTTCCCCACAGTTATCTCAAGCTCGTTCAGGTTCAGGAAGCTCACATCGAAGTCCCTCAGGTCTTCCAGAATCTGCATCAATTCCTCCTCCTTGTCTGGCTCGCAGGGGAGCTCGACTCCAGTCAGGATACCGGACCGTGCGCAGGCTGCAATTGTTTCTTTGTACTGGTCTGCCTCCAAATCCAAGAAGTGGAAGCGGATTTCATCGAGGCCCGCATCTGCGAAATCTGCGGCCCATTCCGGACGGAATGGGATGCTGGTGTACATATGGAGGTGGAATTCTTGTCCGAACTCCTCCTTCAGGGCCCTGATTCCTTCCAAAGACCTCTCCCTTGCCATTAACGGGTCTCCCCCTGTGATCCCGGCCCCAGTTGCTCGCATGGCCCGGGCCTCCTCGATTACCTCGTCGAACGACCCACAGGGCCTTTCGTTGGCGTACATGAAATCGATATCTCGTCTGGTCTCCGAGAGAGGGCAATAGTCGCACCTCCAATGGCAGTTGCCCGTTATGAAAAGTACCAGTTTGCTGCCCATCTGGCATTGTATGCAACCCTCGCAATCTGCAAGATCGGCAGTCTCTGCAACCTCTACAGTCTGAGGCAGAATGCTCATTGAAAGGCCTCCTTGGCTGACTCCAGAAGCCAGACGTGGAACCCCGGGTCACCGGATAACTCGGGGTGGAATGTGAGAGCTACGACATTACCGGTCCTCACACCGACCACCTCGTCCCCGTGCATCGCTGAGATCTCTGCATCGTGTGATATGAATCTCGGGGCCCTGATGAAAACTCCGGGAAAGTCGCACCCCAATAGGGGCGAGTAGAGAGTGTCTTGGAATGAGTCGGACTGTCTGCCGTACGCATTGCGGTCGATTCTGGCATCGACCAGTGGGTAGCCCCCATCCTGTGGGTCCGAGAGGAGGATTGCTCCCGCACAAGTGCCCAGCACGGGCAGTGTCGGCCTATCCCTGATCCACTGGAAGAGCCCGGGAAGCAGATTCGATGCCTCGTCGAGTCCTGTCAGCCTCATGGTGGTCGACTCTCCGCCCGGTAGAACGAGTGCTTGAGGGTCGGACGATTGAAGATCGGAGAGTTTTCTGATCTCGTGAATCTCCACCATAATGCCAGAACGCGAAGACGCTGCCTCTATTGCGGCGATATGCGCGTGTCTCGCGCCCTGAAGCATGACCAAGCCGATACGGAGCACGCCCCGGCGTCTCGCCTAGTGGAGATGAACCCTGTCGTGCCCTCCGATGGGCTGAAAGACCGGGGATTGCACGTCCAAGCATGACTGGAGCGGGCAGAGTGCACAATTTCGGTGCGGGGCCAGCGGTGCTCCCACTCGAAGTGGTGTCCGAAGTAGCCGAGGCGCTTCCTAATCTATCCGACAGTGGCTTCGGGCTACTGGAAGTGTCCCATAGGAGCGAAGTCTTCCAGAGCGTAATAGACTCGGCCGAGGAAAGGGTGAGGAGGGTTCTTTCCGTGCCCGGTGACTACCATGTCCTATTCCTCCAGGGCGGTGCCTCAACCCAGTTCTACATGACCGCCCTAAATTTGCTCGGGGAGGCTGGAAAGGCGGACTTCCTAGTAACTGGCGGATGGTCCCAGAAGGCCATCAAGGAGGCCGGCAGGGTTGGTGATGTGCAATCAGCCTGGGATGGGTCGGGAGACGGATTCGTTTCTGTCCCCAGTAACGGCGACTACGTCATCAGGGACGATGCTGACTACGTCCACTACACCTCGAACAACACCCTCTTCGGAACACAGTTCCACCACCTTCCGGACAGTGGGGGTAAGCCTAGGGTGGTGGATGCAAGCTCGGACATCTGCGGAGTCCCACTGGACATCTCATCCCATGACCTCGTCTATGCAGGGGCCCAGAAGAACCTGGGGCCGAGCGGGGTCACCCTGGTGATCATCTCCCCCTGGGCAATTTCCAAGATAGGGGATGGGCTTCCCACGATGATGGACTACAGGACCCACGTGTCCAAGGGATCCATGTTCAACACCCCCAACACATTCGGCATCTTCGTCCTGGACAGGGTAATGGCTTGGGTCGAGAGGAACGGGGGTTTGGAAGGGGCCATAGATAGGAACAGGAGGAAGGCAACGCTACTCTACGATGAGCTGGATAGGACCTCATTCTGGGCCCCTCATGCCGAAGCCGGATCGAGATCAGTCATGAACGTCACCTGGAGGCTAGCCGACCAGAGCCTGGAGCCAGCATTCCTGGAGGAGGCCGTCGCCGCTGGAATGGGCGGCCTGAAGGGCCATCGGAGCGTCGGAGGAATCAGGGCGAGCATGTACAACGGATGCACAATAGACAGCGTAGAGGCTTTGGTTTCCTTCATGAGGGATTTCGAGGCGAGACACGGGTGAGCGTTTCCATGGATACGAGGGATATTCTCGACATCCTGGACCTCACATTGCTGGACCACGATGCCTCCGAGGCCGATCTGAGAAGGATATGTGACAGGGCCAACGAGCACGGGCCCGCCGCCGTGTGCGTATTCTCCGAGCACGTTGAGCTGGTCAGGGGGATGCTGGATGACGGGATCTCCGTGGCTGCCGTGGCCGGCGGATTCCCCGTCGGGGGGGACGACGCTACGTCGATTCGCGAGTCGATAGAGGATGCAGTGAGGTCAGGGGCGGACGAGATAGACTGCGTCCTAGAGCCCCGGGACTCCGACGACTTCCCCGGGGAGCAAGACCTGTCCCTGCTCGAGGCCATGAGGCAGGCGTCTTCAGGCCGGACGCTCAAGGTAATCATCGAGACCCCCCTTCTGGGAGAGCACGCCATCAGGGCAGTGACTCGCATGGTACTGGCAACTGGCGCTGACTTCGTGAAGAGCTGCACGGGCATGAGGGGAGGATGCAGCGATGAGGACGCACGGCTACTGTCTTTCGAGGTCAAGCGTCATTCCGTAACGATGGGAGAGGACAGGGGAGTCAAGCTATCAGGCGGAATTAGAGTCAGGGGGGACGTCGAGAGGCTGATCGAAATCGTGGACTCCAATGAGGCGGACATCTCCGGCCCGTCGAGGCTCAGGATAGGCGCATCGTCCCTACTTGACGACATTCTGAGATGAATGGTGGGCTCGGCAGGAATTGAACCTGCGATCTTCGCCATGTGAAGGCGACGTCATAACCCCTAGACCACGAGCCCCGGGTCCATGCGGGCTGAGCCCTCACGATAAGCATGATGACGCGACTGGGGCGCCATCTCCCGCCGGAATCAAAAGTCCGGCCCGATTCGGACAAACATGGCTGCGGGTCTGGACTTCGGGGTCCTCAGGGAAAGGGACACCTGGAAAGGGTTCGGCGTGGGCGTCGTTCTGTTCTGCATTATCGGGTACTCATCGCTCAGCCTTTTCGGGTTGTCCTCGTCGGCATACGGCGTAAGTGACGTAGTCGAGGTCAGCCCGGACTTCGAGGTCGAATCGATGAACAGGACCGGTATCGACGATGCCATCGCCGATGATTCGGGAATGATCAGGCTGAGCGACCTCAGGGGCAGCGTGATCGTGCTAGACTTCATGGCGGTGGATTGCGCCAACTGCCACTACGTCCAGGAGCACATCGACCAGCGCATCGAAGAATGGGGGGCTCTCGAAGGGGAGTACCCGGTCGTCGCCCTGTCCGTGGCAACTTGGTACGCGTACGAGGACTTCGACAGGATAAACTCGACCTTCGGAGACTCGGATTCTGACAAGCACATGAGTTGGCCGGTTGCGAACGGTGGGCCCGATTCCGTGATCCTCGATGACGGCACCAGGGGAGACTTGGTCGAGCACTACTTCGCACAGGCCATCCCCCTCGTCCTTGTGATAGACCACGAGGGCTATGCGGTCGCCAAGGAGGGCACTGGGACGCCACTCGATGGCTGGTCCTCCTTCGATTCAGCGATCGAGAGGGCTAACGAGGGGGATGCCGAGTCACTCAGGTTCGGCATAGAGAAGCCCGACAGCTCGATGGCGGGCGTGTTCCTGATCGGGCTTTTCCTAGGGGTGCTGGTCTACTTCTCCCCCTGCGCGTTCCCCGTACTCCCGTCGTACATCACCTACTACCTGAACCTCGGAATGAGGCAGGACGAGCTGATCGAGGCGGGCAAGATAACCGGTAGCATGCCGAGGCCCGTCGAGGTGGGCCTGTTCGCTGCCCTCGGGCAACTGGCGTTCTTCACGGTGGTAGGAGCGATAATCTTCGGCTTGGACGGGATCGTTGACCTCTCGGGGGCCCTGCACGACATCGCGGTGGCGATAGCATGGCTGCTGCTCATCCTGGGCGGGATGATGCTGCTCGGATGGACGTCCCACCTCTTGGCATGGGTCCAGAGGGCGCTGGACAAGTACCAGACTGACGAGTCCGACGAGAGATTCACTCCGCGCAGGAACATGTTCCTGTGGGGCATAGGGTACAGCGCCGCCTCTGTGGACTGCACGGCGGCGGCCGTGTTCCCGTTCGTAGCATGGCTCACTGTGGTCGGTGACGGCGCATTCCTCTCGGGCATGCTGGGCCTGATACTCTCCGCCACCATCCTGATGGTCACCGTGACCGCCCTCGTAGGGACTGGCAGGCAGGCCATGCTTGACTTCCTCAGGAGGTCGACAGGGGTCGTAAAGGCCACGGGCGCCTGGATGATGATGTTCGCAGGTGCGGGGCTCCTCGCCTACCTGACCCAGCCGGCACTGGTCTCGGGGATCCTCGGGTAGGTGCGAGAATGGAGATGGTGGTGCTCGCTTTCCTCGGTTGCTTCCTAGCGGCCGCGCTGACGGTGCCTGCCGGGTTCGGGCTGTCGACCATGCTGACGCCGGTTGTTCTCCTGATGATGGGGCCCCACGAGGCGGTTGCCGTCGTTGCGGTGGTCCATGGCGCCCACAACGCCGGGAAGTTCGTTGCACTGAGGGAAAGCGTCGACCTCTCCGCGTTCCGGCACTACGGGGTATGGCTGGTCGCGGGGTCAATCATAGGGGCGCTGCTTCAGAACCAGGTACCGCAGGACCCGTTGCTGGCCGTGATAGGCGTCTTCCTGGTGCTGCTGCCGATACTCACCCTCAGCGAGTCGTGGACCGGGTACAGGATTCCTGAGGCGAATGACAGGGTGGGTGGCTTCGGTTCCGGATTCATGGGGGGCCTTTCAGGGCACCAGGGCGCCCTTAGGGCGATGTTCCTGACGAGGAGGCTGAGCGACAAGATGGCGTACGCCGCCACGGCTAGCGTCCTGGCGCTTTGCGTGGACCTATCGCGGATTCCCGTCTACCTGTTCTTCAGGCCGGACGAGATTGTGGAGCACCTCCAACTGACTGCCATTTTGGTGGTAGCAGCCCTGCTTGGAGTCAGGGTTGGCAAGAGGTGGTTGGAGACAATGAAGTCGGAGTTGATCCGTAAGATTGTGATGTCGGGAATAGTTGCCAGCGGTGCTTTCTACATACTCGAGTCAGTGGCCTAAATTCTACCTAATTGAGGGGAAGAAACCTCAAAGGAATCTCTGTGAGATTGAATATTCAGTAAAATCTCGCTCATGTTTATGGAATAGGCACATATCCTCCTCAGAGACTCAGAAATACGGTCCAGGAATAGGGCTTCTGAGATTTCCATAGAACTAGATCTGAGTTCTGTCTCGAAATCCTCGAGACCCACTAAGGCTGAAGAAAGTCTCTCCTTGGCCAAGTGAATCTCGGATACCTTTCTCTTCCGAAAGTTAGAGATAAGGAGTTTAATCGATTCCTGCCACACCGGAATTGCATCCAAGGGTGTTTCTTCGATCGACAATTGACTGCTGTCCTCCCTCTCCAAAGTTAATTTGCAAAGAGCATATGAGTGATCGCCCATTCTTTCCATCGTCCTGACGACTTTTCCCAATTCCGACGCCTCCCATCTCGAAGTCCCCAATGAGTCCTCGATACTAGCAGACTCCAATATCTGCCCTACCTGCCTCTCAAGAAGTAGCCTGATCGCGTCCACCTCCTGCTCTCTTTCATGGCAGTCCTCTAGAACTTCCTTATCTGAACCTCCAAGAACGTCTACGACATCTCTAATTTGACTCAGGATTAGGAGATACATCCTATTCAGACTTGAGTAGAGTGGCATCTCCGAAGGACTCAGTAGACTTATCATATCTATCGAGTTTTCACTTTCCGATGATATGTCGACGCCTCTTGAGGTATTGACGAATTTCCGGAATATCTTCCTCTCTGTTCGAGAGAATCCGGAGTTTGAACGTATTCTAATCACCTGAGTGCCTGCCAAATAAGCTGCTACTAGGTGATCGAACACCATGTTCTCTGGAACATCATCAAGATCTATTGCCACCTCCCTACGTCTGCTAATGGATGATGCTTCTGGAATCACTCTCAGGGTTCCCGATGGACGCCACTCTATTCGCACGTGGTCCTTGGCAGCCAAACCATGTTCTGTAACCCACTTCTTAGGCAGACTGACTATGAATGTGGAACCACCAGTCTGTTGTAATCTCCTTACCTCTGACTTAGGTGCTCCCTCATGATTCACGTACTTCCGAGGTGGAGTCTAAATAAATAGTTATAGTAGCCGTCTAGTGTAACGATATTAAGATAACTATATAGAAAATATATTTGTAAATCAATATACCTGTCATTTATCGCAAGGGGTCATGGAACCGATAATGAGTCTAGTCCTGATTGTATCTCTGGTGGTTTGTGCCTACATGGCATGGAACATCGGAGCTAATGATGTTGCCAATGCAATGGGTACGTCTGTCGGGTCAAGGGCCCTTACGCTCAAGCAGGCAGTGATCATAGCCGCCATATTCGAGTTCGCAGGTGCGTTCTTCGCTGGTGACGCGGTTACGGACACCGTGCGAAAGGGCATCCTCTCTGTGGACTTCGAGACGGTCACGGAAAGCTTCGCGAACGATCTGATGTACGGGTTCATTGCGGCCATGATGGCTGCCGCGGTTTGGCTTACCGTAGCAACCAGATACGGGCTGCCCGTATCCACAACTCACAGCATAATCGGCGGTATTGTCGGTGTGGGGCTGGTTCTCGAGGTTCAGCATGACACCTCCCTGATCGACTGGGGGGTCATCCAGAAGGTCGTGATGTCATGGGTGGCTAGCCCGCTGATGGGCGCCCTCCTGGCGTTCTTCACTTTCTTCATAGTTAGGGAGACCATCCTCGAGGCCGACGACCCGATTGGGAGGTCGAGGTGGCTCGCACCGATACTGGCTATACCGACATTCTTCGTCCTAGGGCTGGCGCTCCAGTTCAAGGCCCTGAAGGGTTTCTTCTCGAGGGCGCAGTCAGAGGGGTGGATTGAGAGCAAGTACGACTGGTTGCCAGTCAAGGAGAACGGTTCCTGGAACCCGATGGACGCCAACGCCTGGTTCCCGATCAACAGCCTGATTCTTGCCAGCATTGTCGCTGTAATTGCGGCAGCGGTCCTCGGTTACGTCCTGAGGAACTACGAGTTCAAGGGAGAGGAGGACGGCTTCCACGGGGTCGAGAGGATTTTCGTCTGGCTGCAGGTCATCACCGCTGCCTACGTCGCCTTCGCCCATGGGGCTAACGACAGGTCGAACGCGATCGGGCCAATGGCCGCCGTGTACCAGGTCCTGTCTAGCGGCGGGGAATTGGCCGAGTCGGCTGAAGTTCCCGTTTGGCTGGTGCTCCTCGGGAGCGCTGGAATAGCGATTGGTGTTATGACCTGGGGATGGAGGGTCATGGACACCATAGGGACCAAGATCACTGACATCACGCCCACGAGGGGATTCGCTGCCGAGTTCGGGGCCGCGACCACCATACTGATCTTCTCGATGCCCTTCCTCGCAGTACCTGTCTCGACCACTCACACGCTGGTCGGAGCAGTGGTCGGCGTTGGCCTGGCTGGGGGCGCGAAGGCTGTCGACTTCAGGGTGTTCGGCAAGATCTTCGCTTCATGGGTCGCGAGCCTCCCAGCTGCTGGATTCGGCTCGATATTGATATTCGTCGCCGTTGCTTCTGATCCGATCAAGCTACTGGTGGTGATACCAATTGCTCTAGCCGGTGTTGGTTACGTGATTTGGAGCACGCGCGACGATGAGATCTACGTCGAGGACGCCCTCGCTGAGGTTGGTGGCGGCCCCGAGGTCGGGTCCCCTACCTACTTCGAGCTGTTCCACACTCATGCTGAGGCGGTGAACGAGACCGTTGAGCACATGCTGGTCGCTGTCAATGCCGCTGCTGACGGAAAGGACCCGTCTGAGGAGATAGAGGCCACTGTGGCCGCTGAGCTCAGGGCTGACAACATCAAGAACGACCTGAGGAAGGCGATTGGCTCTGGCCAGTGGAGCCTCCTCCTGAGGTCGGAGGACTTCATGGAGATGCTGAGCAAGCAGGACAGGATAGCGGACTATGCGCAGAATGTGGCTGAGCAGCTGTCGTTCAGGCCGCTTTACGAGAATGAGGGGGCCAGGGAAGCCCTGAAGGAGATGGGAGAGTCAGTGGCAAAGACCGCTTCACTCTACGAGGAGTCGGTCACCGCACTCCGTGACCTGACCCTTTCCGGGTACACCAAGGCGGGTCGCGAGAAGCTAGGCGAGCTGATTGACAAGGTGAACCTGGCCGAGCACGATGCAGATCTAGTCGAGGGCAGGGCAGCGTCCCTGGTCTTCAGCGAGGGAGACGATGAGGCTCTCGCAGCCATGCACATGTACAGGGTCCTACAGAGGATGGACGACGTTGCGAATGCTTGCGAGTCGGCGGCTAACGCCTTCCTTCCGATAGTCTACAACAACTAGTCCTGCCAGCCGCTCTCGGTGGCCATCTCTGATGGCCCCTTGCGCTCCACCATCTCCATGACGGGCAGGAAGAGCCTCCAGCAAACCACTCCCACCAATGCGCCGGTGAACAGGTCGAACAGGTAGTGCTGCTTGGTGGCGAGGATGCTTATGCATAGCAGCACCCACTCGATCCACAGTATGGCGATGAACGCGGAAGCTGCCTTGCTCTCCGGGTGCTCCCTGACGACCCAGAAGGTCATCAGCCTGGCGAGCAGGTACGAGTGGACGATGTGGAGGCTCGGCCAAGCGTTCCAGGGATTGTCGGAGAAGTGGATGAAGCCGAAGAGCGCGTCCTCCAACGCGTTGGGGGGGTGGTCCAGCCAATGGGTGTCGAGCTGGTCCCTGAGATCGATCTCGGCAGGCAGCGCCATGAAGAAGAAGACGCACAGCATCGTGGCGAGCGCTAGCCCCTGGATTCCCAGTGCTAGCTCCATCCTGCCCCTGTCATCACGGGGGGCGATGAAGAGTGTCGCTGGGTAGAAGAGGTACAGCGCGGCATACGGGATGATCATCCAATTTATCACGGGGAAGTCTCGGTCGAAGGCTATCTCGGGATCCCAGACGGTCGAAAGGTAGCTTGCCGCGATGTTGTTTGAAGCGAAGTAGGGGATCGCCACGCAGGACACACCCAATGCGAATACGAACAGGGTGAACATCCACCCGCCCATGTCCTCCCTGCGAGACCACATTGGCCTCCACACGCCCTTCCAGGGCAGGAGAATAGACAGTGGCGCCCTTCCATCCACGAGCACGCGTGGCAGGGTTCGTTCATGAACAAAGCGCAAGGGCCACTCATTCATCGTCAGGGAGTGCGAAGGACCCAGCGACCGTCACGATGGAGGAGCCTATTACCGCTGAGAGGAATACGTGCAGGTTCGCTAGGCCGAACTCGTTTGTAGGCGAGAAAACATACCATATGCCTGTTCCAAGATCTTCTGTGAATGTGCCGTATGCGACTACGGATAGCAACCCACAGACTGCACCCAGTAGTGCACCTCTGGCCGACACCTCGCCCCACAGTGAGAGAAGGACTGGCATAACCGTGGCTGCAGCTAACAAGTCGGCGAAGAGGAATATCTGAAACACACCGAGTGCATCGAAGGTGAACAATCCAATGATGGGGACACTGAAAGGAACGGTAGGGCCAGTGGCCAGATAGATTGCTATGGGAATCATGCCGATTGTCAAGTAACGCGCATTCTGCAGACTCATCGTGCTATCGCTGAGGTCTCTTGATATCGAAGCCACAATGGCATTTTGCAGGGTATCGACGCTGGAGCATACCAGAGCGATTGCAAGGACGATGAATGCGGCTACAAACAGAATACCGGCATCCTCAATCAGGTAGAAGAAGGCTGCAGACGGGTCGGTAACGGCCCCCTGCCCAGCGACGACGGTCCCGAGGACGCCCATCACGAATACCAGCGGGAGGACGAGGGCCGCAGCGAGCCATGCCCCCTTGGCCAGGGCCTCGTCGGACTCAGACGCCCACGCCCGCTGCCAGTTCCCCTGGGAGAACATCTCAGCAGCGGTGATAGCGATGATCAGAGCCAGGCCCGAATCGAAAGATTCCATGTACGACATAGACCCGATGCTCCAGGAGTCTTCGGGGTTGTATGCCCTAGCATCATCAATCAGCCCCCCGATGTCTCCGCCGAAAAGAACGAGCAAGAGGACCACCACGAGGAACATGATGGTCCACGCCTGGACTCTGTCGGTCGCTAGGGATGCTGGAAGGCCGCCTCTGGATACGTACCCTGCGGTGACAATCCCAACAAGTGCCATGGGGATTAGCGGCTCCATCTCGGAGAGAGTCTCCATCCCCTTGCCGATTGCAGTGAACTCGGCGAACAGGAAGGTGAACATGTATAGCACCGAAATCAGCCCCACGTAGACCTGCATTGGCCTGCCTAGGCGGATGCGCACGTAGTCGGCCAGAGTCACTCCCGACGGCAGCCTCTCGCGGATCATCGGTCCGACATACGCCAGAAGTAGGAATGGCATGGACGCGGAGACGGCGTAGCCGACTACATCCCAGAACCCGCCGTAGTAGCCGACCTCCGATGGGCCGAAAAGGATCCATATCCCCATCCCGGAGGCGAACAGGCTCAGCCCGATTCGCAGCCAGTCCTGCGAGCCCCTGGCCGAGAGGTAGTCATCGGCCTCGATCTCCTTGGCATTCGATGCTTGGTATCCGATGTAACCGAAGACACCCAGCGTTGCAATCATCAATCCGTATGCGATATTCGTATCCATTTCTCTCCCTCCGCTGGTATTACCCAGATCAGGTCAAGGGGTCGTCGCCTCGCGGCGACCTCTCAGCACTAAGCTCCCCCGTTTCCCCCCTGGGAAACAGGATATTCAATGTTGGGACCTCATTCGTCCGCTCCCATGAACGGGTATGTCCAGTCCTGGGGTATGTCGAGGGTCCTCTTGACTGAGCGTGGCGATATCCACCGGAGCAGGTTGAGGGGGCCCCCTGCCTTGTCGTTGGTGCCAGACGCCCTAGCCCCCCCGAATGGCTGCTGGGCCACTACGGCCCCGGTTGGCTTGTCGTTGATGTAGAAGTTCCCGGCAGTGAACCTGAGGGCCTCGTAGGCCTTCTGGACGTTCTCCTCGGAGCTCGAGAATATTGAACCGGTCAGTGCGTAGGGAGAAGCCTTGTCACATACTTCTAGGACGCTCTCGAAGTCTTCGTCGTCGTAGAGGTAGACTGTCAGGACGGGGCCGAATATCTCCTCTATCATGGACTCGGAGTCCGGATCGGTGGTTACGATTACCGTTGGCTCGATGAAGTACCCTACCGAGTCGTCATACCCCCCTCCGCAGACGATCTCGCAGGTGTCTCTCTCGGATGCCCTGTCGATGTATCCGGAGATCTTGTCGAACGCCCTCTTGTCGATGACCGCGGTCATGAAGTTAGTGAAGTCCCTGGCATCGCCCATCTTTATTTTGCCAATCTCCGTTATCAGGTTCTCTGAAATCCCCTCCCATACGGACCGTGGGACGTAAGCGCGGCTTGCCGCTGAGCACTTCTGCCCCTGATACTCGAATGACCCCCTGAGCAGGGCCACTAGAAGGCCCCTCCTGTCGCAGTCCGGGTGAGCGACCACGAAGTCCTTGCCTCCCGTCTCGCCCACTATGCGCGGGTATGACCGTAGCCCCGGCAGTGCCAGCCCTATCTCCTGCCAGAGCCCCTGGAAGGTGGCGGTCGAGCCAGTGAAGTGCAGGCCCGCGAAGTCGGGGTTGGACAGTGCGACTTCCGTGATCTCGGCACCCGATCCGGGGAGGAAGTTGATTACCCCCGGGGGAAGTCCTGCTTCCAACATTAGTTGCATCAGAACGTAGTTTGAGAGGTATGAGTTCCTACTGGGCTTCCAGACGCCGGTGCACCCGACGATTGCCGGTGCGCTGGGGAGGTTCGCAGCGATGCTCGAGAAGTTGAACGGGGTTATCGATAGTACGAATCCCTCGAGGGGCCGGATGTCAGTAGTGTTCAGGACGCCCTCGGGAGAGACCAGTGGCTGGAAGTCGTCATGGAAGCCCCTGGCGTAGTGGCAGTTGAACCTCCAGAAGTCTATCAGTTCGCATGCAGCGTCTATCTCGGCCTGGAATGCCGTCTTGGATTGGTTTAGCATGGTTGCCGCGTTGACCCTCATCCTCCAGTCGCCGGCAAGCAAGTCCGCGCATCTCTCGAAAATCTCGCACCTTGCTTCGAGACCGATCCCTATCCACTCGCCCTGGGCGTTGACCGCTGCATCGCAGGCCGCCTCAATCTGATCCCTGCCTGCAAGGTGGACTTTGGCGATAACGTGCCCGTGGTCATGAGGCACGACTTGGGTCGTCGTGGTACCAGTGTAGACCTCCTCGCCATTGATGATGCAGGGTATCTCGATGACCTCGGACAGCTGCCTGTCGATCTCTTCCATCAGAGACTCTCTTTCGGAGCTTCCTGGAGCGTATCCCAATATTGGCTCATTCATGGGTTGTTCCGACATGATGCTCGCTGACGGCGTCCATCTAACATTGTTACGATTGGGGATTTTCTAAGTCCACTCGGTCGGTTCGTCCTTCTTGGCCTTCTTCCAGTGCCTGTAGCAGGACTTGCAAACAGTGATTCTACGGGAGTCCCTGCTGAGTCCTGACTCGCCCCAAACATCTGCTGCTCTGTCGAACGCTAGCTTGCGGCCCCCTACCTTCTTGTCCGCCCAGTTCTGACATCCTGCGACATCGCATCTGACCTCCCCGACGTACTCATCGTCCGACTTCGAGGAAGAATTGGCATCTATGCCGGCCTCCTTGCGCCTCTTGCGGGCGTTGGACTTGAATCCCATGTGTGTCCGTCCGTGTCAGTCGATTAGAAGGTTGCCTCGACCGAGTCGACATCGAAGGGCCCTCCAGAGCTGGCTATGGAGGCGCGCCGATCCGGTCCGACACCTACGCTGACTACCGGGATGCCTGAGAGCTCCTCTATCCTGCGCACGTATCTGAGTACGATCTCCGGCATTGCCCGTAGACCTGACCCGGTTGACCTTGAGTCGTCTGCCATTGCTATCCACTCATCATCGGACAACGCTGGGAAACCCGGGTGCGTCTCGTAAACAGGTATGCACCTAGCCAGATCATCACAGCTAGTTGGCATTACCTCGATTACTTCTCCATCCAGCTCGTATCCGGTACATATCTTGATTTCCTCGAGGCCACCAAGGACGTCGAGCTTGGTCAGAACAAGGCCAGTGTAGCCGTTTATCCTATGGCTGTCCTTTAGGGCCACCATATCAAGCCACCCGGTCCTCCTGGGCCTTCCGGTCGTGGTTCCGAATTCATGGCCCACCATCGCCATGTGGTTTCCTGGGCCATCCTCGTACGGGAGTTCGGTTGGGAAGGGGCCGTTTCCGACTCTGGTCGTGTATGCCTTGGAGATTCCGAAGCACTGTGAGACGTGTCCGGGGTGTATCCCAGCGCCATGGGTCGCATTTGCCCTACTAGTGACAGAGGAGGTTACGAATGGATAGGTGCCTTGGTCTATGTCGAGCATGGCGCCTTGGGCCCCTTCCAAGAGGACGTTCTCGCCATTCCTGAGCGCCTCGTCGACCATTAGCCCAGTGGGCCTAATCGCGTCGCCGAACCTCTCGATTACCCACTTCAAGTCCGACATTAGTCCTTCGGGCTCTATCTTGTCATCGACACCTACTGCTGCGAGTTGCTTGTTCATCCTCTGTGCGGCCTCGCTCACCTTGGCTTCGTCCGAAGCTACGTCTACCAAGTCTACGAATCTGATGCCGACCCTCTCAATCCGATCCCTGTAGGCCGGGCCGATCCCCCTGCCGGTAGTTCCGACGACCCTGTCCGCACTGTCATACATCCTGTGGAATGGCAGGATTACCGAGGCCCTCTCGCTGATGAAAAGACGGTTGCCCTCCGGACTCTCCCCTGTGAGTTCCCTCCACCTGTCCAGCTCCTGCTCGAGGACCCATGGATCGATTACCATCCCATCCCCGAGGACGAGCTTGCAGTTCTCCGCGGTCACTCCAGAGGGTATCTGGTGTAGCTTGAGCGTCGTATCTCCGAGGACTATGGTGTGCCCTGCGTTGTTGCCCCCTTGGAACCTGACTGCCCAGGTTGAGTCTGCCGCTAGCTGGTCTATCGCCTTCCCCTTTCCCTCGTCCCCCCACTGGGCTCCGAGCACGACGCTAGCTGGCACCGTAGATTGGGGCGGTGCACTTGGTGTTTGATGCTTTGGATGCCGGAGGTGCCGAAAAATACGTGGCAAACCTCACGAAGCGGTTATGAAGGGCATGCAGGTCGGCGGTCTGATGGCTCAGAGGCACCCTGTCGCAGAAGCTCGACTTCTGAAGAAGTGGATCTGCATGAAGTGCTCTGCTACCCACAGGGGAGCTAAGAAGCCGAGGGCGTGCCGAAAGTGCGGCTACAAGAACTTCAGGGCCAAGTCAGCAGAGAGGCGCCAGGGCGTTTGATTTCTGACTGGGGCATTATGTCAATTGACGAGTCGCCCCAACAGGCGGTGGGGCTTGTTTCTGCTAGGAATTCTTGTTCTATGACCTTTTGACTTCTGACATCAGCGTCTCAAGGGCGGTCTGAATCTGTAGGCAGAGAGGGCCGTAATGGATCGGAAGGTTCGTGTCATTGAATATCTCGTCTAGCTTGGAGGCGGTCATTCCAAGCCTTACGTCCATATCCTTGTCCTTGTTGAGCAGCCACTGATCGACCGATTCCTTGGCAGAGGCCCTGATGTTGCGGGGGACCTGGCTGTCGTCCAACTGCGCGAGGACCTGCGCTATCTGCTGGATTCTAGCCTCTATGTCGGTCAATTCAATCCCTCCATTCCCGGCGACCGGTGAGTGCTCCTTAAGCACATCCCCCTGAAGAACCCGGTCAGAACTCAGCCATGCCACTCTGCCCATGGCATATCCGTGTTTGAGAATCCCTTTCCCGGACCCTCCCTACCCAGTGCAATGAGGCCCACTGATACTCCCTCGTCAATAAGTTCGGAAATACCCCATGACATGGCCTCTTGGATTGTGGCTTTCTCGCGCAACGCCCTCTCGCCTACCCTGTAGCTGAGGAGCGCGGTGGTTATCGCCTCGCCCTCGCCCGTGGCTGCTACTGAGAGTTCTCTCGACGCCCAGAATCCACAGCCTGGAAGTGGGACATCTCCAACCCTTCCAGGGGGCCTGTAACTACACCCCCCTGTACTAGTTGCGCATGCCATTGCGCCGGTGGAGTCCCTCGTAATCACCCCCACCGTGTCGCCGACCTCTTCCACGGGTTGCCTCCCCTCGACCGGGGCCCTCTTGTGGCCCTTCGAGTCAGCCCACGACCTTGCTCCCTCTCCTGTGAGCCCGTTGATTGGCTCATCCAAGAGATCGGCAGCAACTCGTATCGGGTTGGGGGTATCTTCCATCGCTATTACGAAACCCATCCTGCCATCGCTTAGGTGAAGGGATGCATCAAGGAGGACGGATCCGTCGTTACGGAAAACCCCGCCTGTTCCCGCGTTGAAAACCGGATCATCCTCCAGGATGACGCATGCCTCTACGGCTGCATCGAGTGCGGAGGCTCCCGACTGAAGGAGTTTCGAGGCGACCTTGACCGCCTCTTCCACGTTCTTCTGCCTGTCTGGCCCTGGCCCGGCGCCCCCATGTGCTACGACCGCTGGTATCGACTCTGGCATCACATCCCCCGCCCTAGGAATGAGAACAGGGACTTAGTTAGAGCGGTCGAACTATGCGGATGGCTGCTTGTCGGTCTGGGATGTGAATGTATCAATGACCTTTGCGAGACGCTCGACTAGGCTAACCTTCTCTTCCGCGCCCACCAATGCGAACTGGAGAACCTCGTCCAAGGAGTCGACGGGATGGATCTTGACCATGGACTCGTACTTCTCGTCTATCAGGACATCCTGGAGGTTAGCACGAGGGATGATTATGGTCTCTATACCGGCCTTTGCTGCAGCCTCTATCTTCGCCGTCACGCCGCCTATCGGGAGTACCTCACCCCTAACTGAGAGGGAGCCGGTCATAGCCAGGTTCTGCTCTATTGGAACTCCTTCGAAGGCACTGATTATTGCTGTCGCCATGGTAATTGAGGCACTGTCGCCATCTACGTTGTGCGTGCCTGGGAATTGAACATGGAGATCGAAATCCTTGATGTCTTTCCCTGTGAGTTTCTTCACAACCGCGCTGATGTTTGTGACGCTCTCCTTGGCCATATCGGAAAGGCCCCCTGTGGCAATGACCTGTCCCGAGCGACCTTGGGCCGGGGTAACCATGGCCTCCACCGGGAGGACGACTCCGGAGAAGTCGGATAGGCCGCTGTCCGCGCCCAAGACTGCTAGGCCGTTGATTCTCCCCACCCTTGTTCCGCGGTTGACGAGCATTGCATACTCGGACTGCCGTTCCAGGTACCTGTCGGCGACCTGTTGCTCGAGAGGCTTTGCTATCGCTCTAGCGCGTGTGATGTGCTGGGCCCCTACTAGATCTGCGCCCTCTTCGGAAGCAAGGTCTCCTGCGATTCGGACCAAGCCCCCGAGCTCTCGTAGCCTGAGGGAGAGCCTGCCTCTCCTGCCACTTCTCCTCTGTGCTTCCTTCAGGACGAGCCCGATTGAGTCCCTGTTGAAGTGGGGAATCGCGCGTCCAGAGTCCTTGTTCTGCTCATTCCTCACCTCCTGCGCGATGAATCTGATGAGCCTCCTGCGATTTCTCTCGGTGTCCCTCATATCTGAGTTGACGTAGACCTCGTACCCATAGCCCCGTATACGACTCCTCAGAGCTGGGTGCATCTGCTGGATACTATCGAGATTCCCGGCAGCGACGAGTATGAAGTTCGTGGGGACTGGTTCTGATTTGGTGAGTGCTCCTGAGGATCTCTCAGAGCGACCGCTGATTGAGAGTTCACCTTCCTGCATGGCGACCAGGAGGGCCTGCTGCTCCTCCATCCTCAGCATCCTGATCTCGTCGATGTAGAGTACGCCCTTGTTTGCCCTGTGAACGGCCCCAGGCTCCACCCTTTCGTGTGCTGGGGTGGCTAGGTCTGCGCCGGATTGGAATGGGTCGTGCCTTACGTCGCCCAGGAGTGCCCCGGCTAGGGTACCTGTTGCGTCGATGAATGGGGGGTCGTCGTTCCGAGTCCTCTTGATTAGGAGCTTGGGTATATTTGACTCATCGCCTGAGGTTAGCCTGGTCCTGAGGAAGAAGTATCCGAATATCAAAAGAAACGACCCGAATATTAGTGTCATTATGTCGCCAGTTTGCAATACTGCGAGCAGGAGGGCTGCGCCGATCACCATGACCACGAAAAGAAGGGTTCGGTTTGTGCGCTCCCTCTGTAACCTGATCTGTGCCTTCCTCTCTGAGATTATAGCTGAGCCCCTTCCTGCCGGTACTGTCCTGACCTTTGGCTCGTTCTCGTCCTCTACGTTCCTGTAAACAAGAATATCCTCAAGGCTGTCTTTGGGCAGAAACTCCGTCATGGAACGGGCCAGCATAGACTTTCCAGTTCCAGGATCCCCCACCATAATCATGTGTCGGCGTTGCTCGGCCGCCTTTCGAACGACGATTGAAGCGGCTTCCTGGCCGATCACTTGGTCGACTAGCTTCTCAGGAATGGGGACACTGGCGGTTGATTGTATGTCGATGGTATCTATCCACTCCTCGACCGGGACCTCACAAACTGGGTCTTTATCCTCCCCTATACCGAATGCAGGACCCTCGTCCCATGACTCCAAATGGTCTTCTTCGGGACCTTCTGGACTGTTTTGGACCTCCGAATCATCAGACATAGTGCATCCTCCGCACCCACCGCTGAGGCTGACACCTTCTTGAAGGTGTGTTAGACATGTAATTGTGGAAACTGGTCACTTTCGCCTGCTGAGGTATTCCTCGCCATAGTAGTGCCACTGTTCCATGGTCCATCCATCTGGGAGCCCCTCGGGAGGCAGTGGGATGGTTGTCGGGGGCGGGGGCGGGGTTAAGCCAGGTGGGCGCGGAGGCTTGGGGAGCGGGGCTTGCTGGTTTGGCTGTGGGGCGTAGCCGTCCTGGTAGTGGTCGTAGTCGTAGTCCCCATCCCTCCTCCTGAGAGCGGTCGCAAGTCCGATTGCCAGAGCCATGCAAACTAGAAGTGCGAGCCCCAACACGCCGACGGTGGTCATCGATACCACGGATGGCGAGGAAGAGTCTGGTTCTTGTTCGGCTTCGGGGGTGCCCTCAGAGGCATCGGATGGCTTGGTGGCGAAGGTCTTGTACTGGGTCTGCGTAGCTCTGTCGAAACCATCCTGGTCGACTGCCTGTACGCTCAGCGTGAAGTAGTCGCCGGCCCCAAGTCCCTCGCCGGATGATGGCAGGATGATGAATGGCCCAAGATTGTACGAGGTTCCGGACGAGTGGCAGATTCCCGTAATGCTGTTGCAGACAGTCCAAATTACACTAGTGTCAGAAAGCACGAGGTCCCCTACATTGGAAATTGCCACAGTCGGATTTGTCCCGTAGTCTTGGGTGTCTACCGACACTTGAAGTTCGGAGTCCCATTCGAGAGGTAGGTCGTCGACTACATCGAACATGAGTTCCACATAGGAAGACTCGCCATGCCTGTCCTCAAGGGTGATGGTGACTATCTCATGGCCCGGCTCCTGCCAATTGACGGCCAGGATGCCCGTGATCGGGTTATATTGCGCTGCGCCGGGAACGACATTGGAGGCTGTCACCCATATCTCGTCATCCGGGTCGTCCACATCGGTGATGATATCGAGAATCTGGATTTCTAAAACCTCGTCAATCTTCATCATGTTGTCTTCAAGACCCGAAATGTCGATCCTGGGCGCATCATTGACGTTGAGCAGATGGAAGGTAATCGTGGTATCCGAAACCATGGAGCCATCGTCGGCTCTGACCATTATGTCGACCATTCCGAAACCGTCGTCGTCTAGTGCGTTTATGTTCAGAGTCTGGCCATATATGTTAGCCTCGACTAGGGACTCGTCGGAAATCGACAGAAGTTCGAGAGAGATGCCAGCCACAGAAACCTGATTGCCATTGTCATTGGTATCGGACAAGTATGAAGTGAGCCCTAGGCTAGTTGAGCCTCCCTCATTGAATGACTGAGTCGGGATGGGGGACCAGCGAGGGGCCCCGTTCTCAATGACATTGAACATCAATAGCCCCGTATTCGTATCGTCACCATCGCTGATTGTCAATTGGATCCCCTGGGGTATTGGATTGCCCTGACTATCCAAGACAACATCCTGGAATCTAACAACTATCTCCCAGTTCTCCGCATCCCATTCCATAAAGCTGGACGAGCTGCTATCTATCTGCAGGAGTGAAAGTGGGGTCTCAGCGTCCATGACCAAGCCAAAAACTGAGACTCTCTCGTCCGTGTCTACCTTCACAGTCGGCGTTCCGGCGAACTCCGAATCCCCATTGCTTAGAACCACTGGCAGGGAGTTCTGAAGAACAAACGCGTCTCCAGAGATCAGCCAGTCACTACTCTGGCCAGAAGAGTCATGCCACTTCACCCTTAGATCGTAGTCTCCAGTCTCGGCACTGAGGGGTGTGTCAATGGTGTGTAGGTACCTCGCGTTGTCACCACTACCGAGGAGCTCGGCGTCTCTGATCCACGCATCATCCCAGAGTCCGGTTCCAGCGGGACTGTACTGCAAGGTTGGCTCCATCGTACTTGTATCATCGACCATGTCGTTGGATATCGCATTCGTTTCGAACTGGACAGAGCTTCCCCTGTCTATCGTAGTGCTTGAAACCGCGGCAGGCTGGCTAGGGGTCGGGGGAAGGTCATGGATTGCATATTCGTTCATCACGTTGTTAGATGAGACCCTGTCTCCTTCCAATCCAGTGATTCTTGCTCTGAATGAGGAGGAGCCTAGGTTTACCATCTCTATGTCATGGGTCTGTGAAGAGGTACTGAATGTCTGTGTGGAGCCAGGGCCAAGGTTGCCGATTCCAGTGGATGAAACCTCTATCTCGTCCGAGCCATCCATCCTGAAGATGGTGATCTGACCCCCATCCGAATATGCATCGACCCCGTTATTTGCAACTTGGACTGACAATTCCAGAGTGTCGCCCTGCTTGAAGCCTTGATT
>CERS01168349.1_pt1 | contig 33262 bp, 32 predicted proteins | sample 356251 | NCBI WGS metagenome assembly CERS01 (sample SAMEA2621020, study PRJEB7988) | marine metagenome | isolation source: saline water (ENVO:00002010), including
GTAGAGCAGAGGACTGAAAATCCTTGTGTCGGTGGTTCGATTCCGCCTCTCGGCACCATCTATGAGGGTGATATGTTTATTAATAGGTTTATATTTCATTTTGCTTTTGTAGTTCTTTTTCAAGGCTTTATTTTTGGGTTAGGCGATACTCAGAATATTGAATTTGAATCAAATATAGCTGTTATTTCTAACTCTTCTCAAATTGCTTTTAATTATACGGATAATGATCCATTATTGGATCAATCAAAGTCTACTATTGTTTCAGAAGATCTTATTAGAGCTTATAGTTTTTCAGAATCTTTGACCGGTACTAATATTCCGGTTGAGTATCAACAGTATTTATATGTAGATTTTGTTGATTTAGCTGCGAGTACCCTTAGTGACCGAATTATTATCAAAGGATTTAATAAACTAAAAGGACGTGTTTATGTTAATGATCATCAGGTTCCTTGTGATCAAAATGGTTTTTTCTCTTATAATTATGAGCTTACTAATTTAGGTAAGCAGGTTATCTATGTTACGTTTACAACGTTAGATAATAAGTTTATTACTCTTGAAAAGAAATTGAATTATTTATATGAGCCTGAATTTTTATTGAAAAATGTAGAGTTAAAGCGTGATGTTACTTATTTTTATAATTCGAATTTATTCTATTCTATTAAGGATAAATCGACAGATGATGTTGTTACTCGAGCTGATTTGGCTTATTTTTTAATGATTCTTTCTAACTCTAGTTATGATATTCAGACAGTCTTGTATGTTGTAAATGATGTTTTAGAAGATGATTGGTATTATGATGCTGTTAATTATGTTTTACATAATCAGTTAATGGGAGAATTTTTAGATGGTAATTTTTATCCAGAACGCGTTATTTCAAAATTAGAATTATTGGTTACATTAGCTCGATTTCTAAATAAAGATCTTCTAGATAATCGTGATTTGGGGTTTCATGATTTTTCAAGTAATCATTGGTCCTCAAAGTTTATTGCTGCTAGTTTAAAGTCAGGTTTAATTGAACAATCGTCTTATTTGAATCCGGATCAAAAAATTACGTTGTTAGATTTTGTTGATATAGTTAGTAATATGCAAGCTGTTAAGGATGTATTTTTAGTGTTTGATGATTTAGATCAAGGGTATAATGAAGATACGGATGGCTTATTGCAGTTTTTAAAGCCAGTTGTTTCTTTTTTAGAAGATTCAAAAGATGTTCAATCGTTTCAATTAGATATTTTATCTCATAGGCCCAATGACGTTGTCTATCAAGATACGGTGGTACTAGAAGGTCTTGTTTTTCCTAGTTTACCTTTTTTTATTGATTCTTTTTTAGTTAGGCCAAATGTTTTAGGAAAGTTTTCTCATACATTGAAACTTGAACCAGGTGCTAATTCAATTAGGATTACTCGAGATGAGTTATCTAATACGTTTACTATTCTTTATTTGCATGGTTATGATGATTTATCGGGACACTGGCTTGAAGATTTAGCGGCTAAGTTAAATTATCTAGATTTGTTAATGGGTGCTAATGATTTTCAGCCCAAGATGCGTATTTCTCGCTATGAGTTTATAGTAAATTCTTATCCATTTTTTTATCCGTTAATTTCAGAAAAGCTTGCTAATTATGATTCTACACATGATTTAGGTGTAACAGAATCAATTACAATTACTGAATCTAATGATGCTTTAAGTGTAACAGAATCAATTACAATTACTGAATCTAATGATGATTTAAGTGTAACAGAATCTATTACAATTACAGATTTAGAGGATGATTCTGTTGATAAGGATTACTTATATTTCTTGATTGAGAATGATGTGTTTTCTTTGTTTGAAGATAATCAATTTTATCCGGATCGTACTATGACACGTATTGAGGCTATTGCTGCAATTGTTAAGTTTATGACACTTGTTGATGAGGGTTATTTGAATTCTAACGTTAGTAAGAAGTTTCCTTTTTGGGATGTATCATCATCTCATTGGGGTAGACCGTATTTGGAAGCTGCTTATAATAATAATTTGATTTCTAAAAATAATAATTTTTATCCTGATAAATATTTAACAAAGGATCAGTTGATTGCTTTGTTATCTAAAACAACTTATGCAAAAAAACAACTTGCTTTAGTATTTTCTAATGATTAAACAACAGTTAAGAGATTTGTTAGGTGTTTATTTGAAAAAGCACTTAACTTGTGATTTTGATATTAATTGGATTGAAATAGAAATTCCTAAACATGCTGATCATGGTCATTTTTCAACGCCTATTTCTTTTCGTTTAGCATCATTATTAAGGCAGTCACCGGCTCAAATTGCGGATGATTTGGTTGCTTATTTGAATGATATTGCTGAGGTTCGTAAGGTTTGTTTTTGTGAAGCTCTTAATGGGTTTGTTAATGTTAGGTTGGCGGATGACTATCTTTATTCTTATGTCATATCGATTCGATCTAAAAAACCTTCTTTTGCTACGCTTTCTGAGTCTATTTTAGTTGAATATGTATCGGCTAATCCAACGGGGCCACTTCATATTGGTCATGGTCGTTGGGCTGTTTTGGGAGATGTTATGTGTCGTTTGTTGGCTTATACAGGGCAATCATTTTCGTCAGAATTTTATGTTAATGATGCAGGTAAGCAAATTCAGTTATTTTATGATAGTGTTGCTGCTGTAAAAGATAATAAGTCTATTCCAGAAAATGGTTATCAGGGTGATTATATTCATGATTTAGCAAAATCTTCAGAGGATCCTGTCGCGGTTGTTATTCAACAACAAAAGGATGTTTTGGCATCGATGGGGGTTAGTTTGGATTCTTGGTTTTCAGAAAAATCCTTATATCAGGATTCTTTAATTGATGATGTATTGGCATTATTAGAAAAACAGTCATTTTTGGTCTATAAAGATGAGGCTACTTGGTTTAAAACAACATTGTTTGGTGATGATAAGGATCGTGTTTTAGTAAAATCAGATGGATCTTATACCTATTTTTTAGTGGATATTGCTTATCATTTTACTAAGATTCAACGTGGTTATTCTCAGTTAGTTAATATTCTAGGAGCAGATCATCATGGGTATGTAAAACGTTTAGAAGCTTGTGTAAAAGCTTTGTCGCAGGATAAGCCTGCTGTTGAGTTGACCATTATTATTGGGCAATTGGTTAATTTGTTTCGAGCGGGTGAACCTGTTCGAATGTCCAAACGAACAGGTGATATGATTGCGTTAGCAGATGTGATTGACGAAATTGGTAGTGATGCAGTTCGCTTTTTTTTAATCCAAAATAGTGCGGATACTCATATTGATTTTGATTTAGATCTTGCTAAAAAACAAAGTAGTGAAAACCCTGTTTTTTATGTTCAATATGCACATGCTCGTATGCATTCGTTACTAACTAAATTAGATTATAATGAGGCACATAAAGAGGATTATGAATTTACAGATGCTGAAAAACAGTTATTACATACATGTTCTTTGTTTTATGATGTTGTTTGGGATGCAACGCGTCTTTATTTGCCTTATAAGTTAGCTCAATATGCCTATCAGTTAGCACGATCTTTTCATTTGTTTTATGAGGCCTGTCCAATGAAAACAGCCTCTGATGGTGATCGACAACGTCGTTTATCATTGGTTTTTCATACGAAGCAGTTATTAGCAGATGTCTTAGCATTATTAGGGGTTAAAGCACCTGATCAGATGTAATGGGCTCTTTTAAGAATAAAGTTCAGGAAACGATTGTAAAAGAATCGTTATTTTGTCGAGATGATAGACTTTTAGTCTCGTTTTCGGGTGGAGCTGATAGTGTTTCTTTGGTTTATGCTTTAGTGTCTTTGGGTTATAAAAAATTGATATTATTGTATTTTGATCATGGATTACGCTCTGATAAAGAGCGTGACTTTGAAAAACGTTTTGTCAAAGATTTTGCTAATAAGCTTAAGGTTTCGTATCGGATTATGTCATTACCTATTCAGTTTATTGCTGATCAGTATGGGTATAGTTTAGAGTCTGCAGGTCATGAAGCTCGTTATTATTGCTTAGAACGTTTTGCTGGTATTTATGGTATTAAAACGGTATTGATGGCACATCATAAAGATGATTTATTAGAAACGTTATTGTTACAGCTAGGGCGTGGGTCTGTTTTTCATATGGGTTTGCCGCTTAAACATGTTATTCATGATATTATGTTTGCTAGACCGTTACTTGCTCAATCAAAGCAGGATATTGTAGCGTATTGTGAGGAGGAAAAGGTTTCTTATTGTGAGGATTCATCTAATACAGATCTTTCATTTCAACGTAACCATATTAGGCATGAATTAATTCCTGTTTTATCTCAATATACTTCTTCATTTGATGATCATTTAAATATTTTGTTTCAGCGTGTTCAGGCTAGTTATGAAACCTTAGAATTTCAGCAACTTGTATCCTCATGTAATGTGCTTGAACACCCTTGTTATTTTGAATGTGTTATTTCAGATGCTGCTAAAGAATCGGATTTTTATTTAGGTACGATTATCTATCAGTTATTAAAGCAATGTTATGACATAGGTTTAGGTAAACGATTAAAAGATCGTTTAACATCACATTTTGATTGTAATATGGCACAGTTAACTTCTCTTAAAGATGCGGTTATTAATCAACAATCGGGTGAAATTATTCATTTATCAAAAGGGGTTTCTGTTTATTGTTATCAGCAGAATCTTTATATTAAGAAGTCACCTTTTAAAGGTTCTTCGTCACAGGTTTTGTCGTTAAATCAAGCTATAGAGTGGCAAGGATATTCTATTCGATTAGAACGGTGTGATTACCTTCCAGAATCTTGTTTGTCATCTAAAACAAAGTGTTATGTGTCATTGCCATCGTCATCTTCAGTAGTAACGGTTGCCCTTCTTCAAGGTGATGATTCTTATATGCCGTATCAAAAAAATGAATTTGTTAATGTAAACAAGGCGTTGGCTAAACAAGGTGTTAATGCTTTTTTTCGACAATTTTGTTTAGGATTTAAATCTAATGATGAGATTATTTGGATTCCAGAATTAGGGGTTGATAAACGATATTTGGTATCCTCTAGTGATACGGTTTGTTATCGGATTATGTTACATTAGGGTATATTTTTTTGTTTTTAATAATTATGAGCTAAATTAGTCGGTGTGGATGAATAAGATAGTTTGCGACATAGCCTTGATATGATATCTTATTAACATATGTTTCTAAAAATATGTTTGTTTTTAGTTTTAGCTGCAACGTCAGTGTTTGGTGAGGCTATTTTTCAGCCACAAAAGCCAGGTTTATTTATTGTTGATGATTTCGAGGATGCGGATTTATCTCAATTTCCGCGTTGGTGGGGTTTTGATAATATTGATTTATCAGTTGAACCTAATAATATGAAAGAGTTTGCTTATTTAGGAAAACGATCTTTGCAATTAACAGGGTTACAAAAAAATTGGTATGTCGGTGGTTGTGGGACTTACTTTGCTATCGATGTAGCTGATTATAACTCTATTAAACTTTTAGTTAGAGGTTATGGAAAAAAAAGTGCTGTTTTAATTGTTGAATTATTTGATGATGATAATAATAATTTTGAAATTGAACCTCATCCAGATTCTGATGATGAAACTTTAGCTGATGATAAATTTATTCATACCCTTAAAGTAGATTGGACGGGTTGGAAGGTCGTTATTATTCCGTTTAATAATTTTGTAGATGCAAATTTAGGGATAGGGGATGATTTATGGAATCCGTACCAAAGTGATTCTTCTGGAGGTCTTTTACAAATGCAATTAGTATTGTTAGCGGGTGATAAAGAGGTGAAACCACGGATTCGTATTGATGAAATTAAAATTTATAATCAAGGTCCTATGCCGATTAAACGTGTTATTGATGATGAGGATGCGGCTTCAGATGATGATGATTTCTTTTAAGGTTCATTTCTGTTATATCTAGCTTTATTTTTATTTTTCAGTATTATTAGAGTACTTTTATAAGATTTAAGGAGAAGATAATGGGTAGTTTTGGGTCTGAAAATGTTATTTGGGATTTGTCGGATTTATTTGATTCTGTTGATGATTCTCGTATTCAGTTAGTTATTGATGAGGTTTTAAAGCGCTCAGCTGACTTTGCAAATACTTATAAGACAAGGTTACGTTCTTTATCAATAGCTGAGTTGTATGATGCTTTTAAAGAATCTGAAGATTTATTGATTCCTCTTTATAAATTAAGTCAGTATGCTAGTTTAAGTAATGCGATTGATACCCAAGATGAAGCTATTAAATCATTAGTAGCTCGTGTTGATGATGTAGAGTCTGATGTAGCTAATCATTTGGTGTTTTTTGATTTAGAGTTAAGTCAATTTGATAAAGATTATTTGGATACGTTATTACAAGATTCTGTAATAAAAAATTATGCTTATAGTATCTTAAGATCATATCAAACGGCTCAGTATAACTTGAATGAATCAGAAGAAAAGATGATTAATGTTAAAGATGTTACTGGATCTCAAGGGTATAAGAAATTGTATTCGGAATTAACGTCATCGTTTTCATTTAAGATTGAATTAGATGGAAAGGAACAGGTATTAACAGGTCCTGAGATACGTAATTTGCGTCTTCACAAGGATCAAGCTGTGAGACAAAAAGCTATGAAATTATTTTTTCAAGCTTATCAGGATAATCACATTACATTAACTCATATTTTTAATAATTTATTAAAAGACTTTAATACAGAACGAAAAATTAGAGGATATCAATCGCCTATTCATGTTCGTAACATATCTAATGATTTATCAGAGCAGGCCATTGATACGTTACATCGTGTTACAACGCGTTCTAATACATTGGTACAACGTTATTATCGACTCAAAAAAGAGTTGTTAGGTTTGGATAAAATGACTTTATCTGATATTTATGCTCCTTTTCCAAATCTTGATGAAACGTTTTCTTATTCTGAGGCTAAACAATTGGTGTTGGATGGGTTTTATGAATTTGATTCTGAGTTTGGTGATATTGCCAAAGCTATGTTTGATCGGAATCGTATTCATGCTCCTGTTGTTAGACATAAGAGGGGAGGTGCTTTTTGTTCGGGTTCAACACCTGATTGTTATCCGTATGTTATGCTTAATTACCTGGGTAAACCACGTGATGTATCAACTATGGCACATGAACTAGGTCATGCGATTCATGATGTTTTAGCATCCAAACAAACATTAACAAATTATCATCCGATTTTACCTTTGGCAGAGACAGCGTCTGTTTTTTCTGAAATGTTAGTGACGGATATTTTAAAAAAACGATTAACGGATAAACAAAGTAAAATTGTGATGTTAAGTGAGAAATTAGAAGATATTTTTGCAACGTCACATCGTCAAAATATGTTTTCTGAATTTGAAAAACAGTCTCATTTAGCAATATCTGATAAATTATTATCTTCCCAAGAATTATGTTCATTTTATAAACAACGGTTAGAATCTATGTTTGGTGATAGTGTGGCTATTACAGATGAGTATCATTGGGAATGGGCTAGTATACCTCATTTCTTAGATTATCCGTTTTATGTTTATGCTTATAATTTTGGTAATTTATTGGTGTTTGCTTTGTATCAAATGTATTTAGAAGAAGGTCAATCCTTTATTCCTAAGTTAAAAACGTTGTTAGCGGGAGGGAGTTCGTTATCACCTTTGGATATGACTCGTTCTATTGGTATTGATATTGAATCAGAAGCGTTTTGGCAAAAAAGTATTGTTTATATCGAGGATATGGTTAATGAATTGGAAGCTGTGGTTCGTTCTTAGTTGTTTCATTGTACCGTGTCAGGTTTGTTTTGCTAATTCGGATTTTGTTATTCGTTCTGTTCAAACAGCTGAGCCGGTGGTTGCTTTAACGTTTGATGATGGCCCAACACGTTATACAGATGATATTTTAGCTGTTCTAGAAGAATATCAAGTCACAGCAACGTTTTTTTTGATTGGTTCTCAATTAAAACGATATTCCGATTATGTTACACGGTTAATTCCTGAAGGGCACTCTGTTGGGAATCATAGTTATGATCATCGTCATATTTCTGTTCAATCTGAGGCTGATTTGTTAAAAAATATTGCTAAGACACAATTACTTTTTCATGATCTTCTAGGTATTTTACCCATATATTATCGGCCTCCTTATGGCGATGTTAATTCGAAGCAAGAACTTTTATTGCAAAAACATTTTTCATATTTGGTTCGCTGGAGTATTGATCCCAAGGATTGGGATCGAAAACAATCGAACAATGATATTATTGATCATATTACAACACGTTTAAAACCAGGGGCGATCATTGTGTTACATGAACGTAAGCGAACGGTTCGTTTGTTGGCAGAGTTAATTGAGGTTATTCACTTGCAAGGGTATCAAGTGGTTAGCTTAGATGAATTAATTAATTTTTAGTATTAAGTGTTGTATTTTCTTCAGTGATTTTTGTGTTTTCTTCTTGTTGTATTTTTGTCAGTGAGTCATGTATTTTCTTCAGTACTTCTCTCTGATAGTCTTTTAATGCATAACTTGATGTATCTGGTTGTTTTATATTTGCTCCCATACATCCTATTTGTTTATTTCTTTGCGGAGGAGTTAGTTGGACGTTTTTTTGTTTTAATTTTTCTACAAAGTTTTTTGTATCATCAAATGTTTTTAAGTATAAAGTTTCAGGTTTTAATTTATCAGGGAGTGTAGCTACTAACAGACCTATAGCTTGTTGAAAGTAAATTGATGGCTTGATTGATTGATCTTTTTGTCTTTGTTTCATTTGATTGGTTGATTGATTAAAATTTTTTTGTTTCATTTGTTCAAAAATTTTGTCTACTTGCTTTTGAGTGTTTATTGATAGTGTTCGCGTTGGTATTCTTTTAGAAAGTGTGGGTACTAATGGTCTTAACATGGTTGTTTTGCTCCTGTTTGTGCTTCTTTAAGTAGAATTTACTCTTTTTTTTTGGTTAATTCAAGGTTTTTTATTTGAAATTTTCAAATGTCATAGCACAATCGATTGTACTGTTTTTTAGTTCTTGGATAATGGTTTGTAGATCATCGATTTTTTTACCTGTTACTCGTAGTGAGTCACCGGTTATTTGTGCTTGTGTTTTGGTGTTTAGGGTTTTAATAAATTTTACAATTTCTTTTGCTTTTTCCTGAGGGATACCTTGTTGTACGGTTGCTTTTTGACGGATACGGCTACCGGATGCTTTTTCAGGTTCCGTAAAGATAAATGCTTTTATAGAAATTTTTCGTTTTATTAGGTGGTTATTAAATATGTCTTTGGATGCTGTTAATTTATAATCATTTTCCGATTCAAGGGTTAAGATATTGTCGGCATTATTAAATTCTATAGTTGTTTTTGAGTCTTTTAGGTCATAGCGATTTCCTATTTCCCTTAATGCTTGATTAATCGCATCATCAAGTTGTTGTAGATTAATTTTTGATACAATATTAAACGAATGTTTATCAGCCATGGTTTTGTCCTTTTAATTTACTTTCTGGTATTGTTTTGTTACGGTATACCTAGTACTAATTATATAGAAAGGTGACTATTATGCAAATTAATGCAACACAAATTAGAGAAGGTATGGTTTTGATTGTTGATGGAGAACTGTATCGAGTGACCTGGAAAATGCATCGTACACCGGGTAAAGGTAATGCATGTATGCAAACAAAACTAAAACATATTCAGAATGGTCGTAATTTAGAAAAACGTTATTTATCTAATGAACGTGTTGAAAAAGCTTCCTTAGATTCACGTTCGATGCAGTATTTATATAAAGATTCTGCTGGTTTTGTGTTTATGGATAATGAAACATTTGATCAAGTTACGATTTTAGCAGAAACTATTGGTGATGCTGAAACGTTTTTAACGGAAGAAGTTGATTATTCTATTACATTTTATGAGAGTCAAGTAGTGGGTATTGAGTTACCTAAAACGATGGATTTAGAGGTAACATATGCACCTCCTGAAATTCGTAAAGCGACAGCTGCATCTAGTTTGAGGCCGGTTGAGTTAGTTAATGGCTTAACGGTTAATGCCCCTGCCTTTATTAAACAAGGTGATATTATTAAAATTAATACAGAAACATTAGAATATATGGAGCGTGTAAAGCTATGAGTGAGGATCAAAATCAACAAGATGCTAAGCCGTCTAATGATAAAAATAAAATTAATGTTACGATTCCTGCCGATGTTTTAAATGGTCGTTATGCTAATTTAATGATTAATAATTTTTCGAAAGAAGAATTTATTTTAGATTTTGCTTTAGTACAACCTCATGCTGCAGCTGCTACAGTTAATTCTCGAGTTATTTTGTCACCTCGTAATGCTAAAAAATTAGTAGAATTGTTATCAAAGCATGTGGCTGAATATGAGAAACAGTGTGGTCCTATTACGGATGATTCTTCTTCGGGACCCGTTTCATTTAGTTTTAATTAATGGCTTTTCAATCATTATTTTTTGATGAAGCTTTAAAAGAAGCTCGTTTAGCTTATGCTGATGATGAGGTTCCTGTTGGTGCTGTGGTTGTTTCTGATGAACAGATTATAGCGCGTGCACATAATCAAAAAGAACGTGATAAGGATTGTTTGTCTCATGCTGAACTGTTAGCTATTGCAGAAGCTCAGCGTGTTTGTGGTGATTGGCGGTTAACTGAGTGTGATTTATATGTGACTCTTGAACCATGTGTGATGTGTATGGGTGCAATTTTTCATGCTCGCTTTCGATCGGTTTATTATGGAGCTAGGGATTTTAAATGGGGTGGTGAATCGTTATTTAAGATGGTGTCAGAACCGCGGCTTAATCATCGACTTGATTGTCATTACATAGACTCTGATGAGGCGGCTGGTTTATTAACATCGTTTTTTAAACAGAAACGATTACGGTCTAAGCATGGGTAGTTTTTGTTATCCTAGTATAAGGGGTTTTTGATGATTTTATTTCAGTTTTGTTTTTTATTTTTGATTAGTTATTGTTTATATGTTTTTCCTATTCAGATGGGTTTGAAATGGGGGATTGGTATGTCACTATCTTTTTTTGTGTTAAGTATGATGGTTGTTGTAGTGGCTGCGTTGTTATTTTATTATTTTAAAACTAAAACAAAACTATTTATCTTAAAATTTTTTGCAAGTATTGGTTTAGGAGTATGTTTTTTTGCTTCGTTAATTACATTTATGATTTTTTTATTAACAACATATATAGACGTTGATGATTTTAATAAATTTATTAGTATGATTTTATTAACGAGTATTTGTGCTATTTATGCACGTTATCAAGGTTCTATTATTCGTTTAAAAACAATTACGATTGATTCTTCAAAATTAACAGAATCAAAAAAAATAGTTTTTATTAGTGATGTTCATATTGGTACTCGTTCTTCTGATTATCTTGAGTTATTAGTGAAACAGATTCAATCACTTAACCCGGATTATGTTTTAATTGGGGGTGATTTAATTGATAGTAGTGCAACAACGATAGAAGATTTAAGTGTTTTGACAGAGTTATCAATGCCTATTTATTTTGTGACAGGTAATCATGAATATTATCTTGAGTGTTCGGATGTTATTTTATCTCAATTGAAGGATGTGTCTATTCATTGGCTTGATGATAAGGAAATTCATTTATCTGGATTTCAATTAATTGGTGTTAATGATAATCAATCAACAGAATCTCAATGTCGTGTTATTAGCCGATGTTTAGATTTAGAACAATTTTCAATTGCTATGGTTCATAAACCATCTTGTTTTGATGAGTTAGATCAGAAACCAGATTTAATGCTGTCTGGACATACTCATAATGGTCAAATTTTTCCTTTTGGGCTATTTGTTAGGTTACGTTTTCCTAAGATTTATGGTTTGTATGAAGATAACTGCTCTAAGTTGTATGTAAGTTCAGGTGTAGGTACCTGGGGGAATAGTATGCGTTTAGGTAGTGTTAATGAAATTGTGTGTTTTCAGTTAAATTCATCTTAATAAGAGTTGCGTTTATGTCATTTTTTTGATGATGTGGTACAATTCACGCATGAAAAGAGTTTGTTTTGTTACACAAGGGTGTCGTTTAAACCAATCTGAAACAGCTTCACTTGAGAATGCCTTTCGGTATGAAGGCTATGATTTGGTTCATCATTATCAGGATGCTGATATAGCTATTATTAATACATGTACCGTAACCGAAAATGGTGATAAGGATACAAAGCGACTAGTTAATCAATTGGTAAACGCTAATTCAAGTATTAAAATTGCCTTAATTGGGTGTCAGTCTCAAGTACATAAAGATGCTTTGTTAAACTTAAAGAATGTTGCTTGGGTGATTGGTAATGCAGAGAAAATGAATACGCATCATATTATTGCTCAAACGGATCATTTACAGGATCCTGTTATTCGAACTAAAAAAATGAAACGAGATGCTTTTGTCATTGAACGTTCTAGTGTCGATTCTCACCATACACGCGCTAACATTAAAATTCAGGATGGTTGTGATTTTTATTGTTCATTTTGCGTGATTCCTTTTGCTAGAGGGCCAGCACGTAGTCGGGTTTATGAAGATATTATTCGTGAATGTATTGATTTAGGAGAGGCGGGGCATCAAGAAATTGTTATTACAGGTATTAATGTTGGAACATATGAGTATGAAGGGAAAACTATTTTAGATGTTATTGAAGGGATTTCTGCTATTGATACGATTCAGCGTATTCGTATTTCTTCTATTGAACCAACGACTATTCCCAGAGAATTGATTTTAATGATGAATTCAAATTCTAAATTGTGTCGTTATTTACATATTCCATTACAAAGTGGGAGTGAGGCTATGTTGCACGCGATGGCTCGTAAATATAGTGTTGCTGAGTTTCGTTCGTTTATTGAGTGGGCTTATGAAACAGTGCCTGATATATGTATTGGGACCGATGTTATTGTTGGATTTCCTGGTGAAACAAAGGCTCTTTTTGATGAAACGGTTGCTAATTTGATGACGATGCCTATTCATTACATGCATGTTTTTAGTTATTCTGAACGTAAGTTTGCAAGAAGTTCGCGTAAAGAGGATAAGGTTGATTCGGCTGAGATTGCTAGACGTAGTAAGGTTTTACGTGATATTAGTGAGAAGAAAAAACAATTATTTTATGATCGCTTTAGAGGTAATAGATTATCTGTTTTATTTGAGTCTCAAAAGAATCAGGTTTGGTCTGGTTTAACGGATAATTATATTCGTGTTTTACATTCCTCGAATAAGAATTTGCGGAATCAATTTTTAACGTTAACCTATAGTTCATAATATGTTTTTATAGAGTAATATTTATCGTGTTATTCTTACTCTTTAAAAAATAAGTAAATTTGACTATAATTAGCGCCTGTCTTGTGCAGTGTGGAGGATTTTATGGAAAAAGCAACATTAAAAGTTAAACATAGAGATCAATTAAAGAAAAACAAAGTTAAAGTTTTGCGTCAACAAGGGTTAGTTCCTGCTATTATTTATGGTGGAGAATCTAATACGAACAATATTAATGTTTTTGTTCATCATGTTGATTTTGATAAGTCTTTACGAACAGAGTTTGGCAAAAATACAGTTTTAAAACTAGAATTTGAGCTTGATGGTAAAGCTACTCATGAAAATGTTGTTACTTATGATGTGCAACGAGATGTTATTACTAAAGAAATTACTCATATTGATTTTTTTCGAGTCGCAAAAGGTAAAAAAATACATGTTAATGTTCCTTTAAAATTTGAAGGGGTTGCTCCGGGTTCTAAAAGGGGTGGTGTTTTAGTTAAAAAAATTGATTCTGTTGTTGTTTCTGCAGAACCTGATCAGTTACCTCCTTATATTACGATTGATTTATCAACTTTAGAAATTCATGATTTTATTACAGTTGGTACGCTTGATCAGTCGAAATATGATATTTTAACTCATGAAGAAACATCGATTGTGCGTGTTGCTGCGCCACGATTATTGGTTGAAGAAGAAGAAGAAGCTGTTGCAGCAGAAGGTGAAGAAGGTGAAGAAGGTGAAGAAGGTGAAGAATCTTCGGAAGGATCTTCTGATGCTAAGGCTGAAGGTGGCGATGATGCTTCACAAGGTGATGCCGATAAGGCTGAGGGTAAGTCAGCAGACGCTGGTTAGATTAATTCTATAACGTTTTAATATCACTGTAACGAGGATTTCCGTTTTTTGTAAAGCTATGTATTTGGATATCTTTTGGGATACATAATGATGAAAAATAGGTTTTTATGGTTTGCTTAATTATACTTTTGTACTTAGGTTGCTGTTGTTTAAGGTCTACAAATCCGTATAAGAATATTGTTTCATTTTCTGTGATTGGTAGTAGATAAAATTGATTAATATTATTTAAGCGTTTTACAACTGTTTCAATGGTTTCTAAAAAAATATTTTCACCATTGATAATAATCATTCTGTTGGAACGGCCTTTAATGCTTAATTGATTTTCTTTACTTAGTTTTCCATAATCAAGGGTGTTATAAAATTCATTTTTGTTTAAGTTTGTTATATTTTTGGGACTTGTTTCAAAGCCTAAACAACGAGATGATCCTTTTACATGAATAAGATTATTTATAATCTGTATGTTTATATGGGGTAATGCTTGTCCTGAAAAGGGTAGGGTATCTTTTGTTAGTTTACTTAGGGTGCAGGCGGACCCTGTTTCGGTAAGGCCATAAGATTGGTAGATAGGAAGTTTTTTTTCTATAGCTTTTGTTAATAGACTTTTTTTAATAGCAGATCCTCCAACTAAAATACATTTTAAGTTATGGTGTGGTGGTACTTTAATTAGGGATTCTAACTGTTTTTCTACACAGGATATATGGGTGTAGTTTGGTTGTGTTGTTAGTAATTGTATGGTTGCACCAGCTAATAAGGTTCTCCATAAAATAGCAAGGCCGGATACATGATAAAAGGGAAGTTGGCAGTGCCATATGTCGTTATGCTGATAGTTTACTGCTTTATTAATTTCTTTTGCACTGGCCATTAATGTATTAATGGAATGAATAATACATTTTGGTATCGCGGTTGTTCCGGAGGTGAAAATACGAATAGATGATTCCTGTGTTTTATTGATAGATGATGCATGTATTGATGGAGCTGTTTTTGGACAAGCTGTTAAGATGCTTTTAAGATTATAGTGGTTTATGATGTCTGTGGTATAGGTATTGTAGCGATGATTGAGGAGATAGATGGTTTTTCCTGCTCGTAATGTTCCCCAGATACAATAGATACTTTCAAGTGGATCGGTAATATTAATTCCAATTCGTTTTTCAGATATATTTTTGTGGATATAGTGTGCAATTATTTGGATGGTTTGATCTAAGTCTTTATATGAAATTTCCTTGTCTTTATACTGTATAGCGATGCTATGTGGATATTTTTTTGCTTGTTGCTTAATGATATCCATTATTTATCCAGTTAATACTTTCTTGTAATGTTAATGCTGTTAAAGTAGATAGTTGTTTGTTTGATGATCCAGAAAAAATATGATTGGTATTTAAACCATGGTATTCTTGAGGGCTAATAATGGAGCTTAGATATGCAATTCCTGATAAACCAATAATAGATTCATATGAAGCTGAAAAAATAAGGGTTTTTTCTTGTTGAAGATAACCTAGATAGTTGGCTATGCTTCCCATAATGGTTGGTTTGATAATAATGTTTTTTGAGTATGAGGGAATGTTAAAATCTTTTTTTGGGCTATCTTGGGCGATAGGTAGTTGAGTTTCTAGATATAATTGCTTTTCTTCATCGATTGTTTTACAAGGCGCTTCGATATAATCTATATTTTTTTTGGGGATTTGGTTAAAAAAAGTTAAGGCTTCTTCTAAAGAAAATTTATTATTGGCATCAAAGCGACATTTTATATTTGGAAATTGAGTGATGATATTATTTATGATATTTACTTCTTGATTTGTTTCTAATCGTCCAATTTTACATTTTACGATTGATTGATTTTTGAGATCAGGTAAGTTTATAAGATTGCTAGCAAATGTATGGCATTGACAGGTTACTGTAGTTGATAGACTCATAAGTATGGCTGTTTCAATTCCAAATTGAATAGATGGTGTGGTACTTATTATCGGAAATTTAGGGATTGGGTTATTAAGATGTGATGAATCAATATGGATATGGGGTAGTTGATCAAGTTCTTTTTTAATTGATTGAATAGATTCGGTACTTAGGCCTGGTAGGGGCGCTATTTCGCCAATACCTATTATTGTTTGGTTATTACTTAATATTGCGTAAAACCCTTCTCGGTTTGTGATTGTTATCGTTTCAATGGTAATGGGGGTTTTTAACGAATGCTTAAAATATTTATAGGTAATAGTATATTTTTTTTTCATGTTAATGGACTATGGTATCAAAGATAGTCAGTATGTTTAATGATTTGTAAAACTGTGTAATCACTAACTATATGGACAGTAAACAAAAAATTAGTTGTTGTAAGTTAGGTGCTATTAGTGCCATTTTAGCAGGTTTTTTTTATCTTATTATTGCAATATTAACGTTTAAGTTACCTTCTTCTCTTATTACCTATCAGGCTTCTGAAGAATATTTTAGACATTTTAGTAATTTTTCTCTGACTTTTATGAACCTTAAGATTATGGTTATTTTTGCCAGTATTGCTATGATTGGTGTTGTTTGTGCTTTTTTAGCATTATGTCGACCTGAAAATATTGCTGTTGTTTTATGGTCTTCTATTTTGGCTTTTTTAGGTTATGGATTTGGTATTTATCAGTCTATTATGGATATTTCTGTTATTCCTGAGCTTACAAAGACTTATTTGATTGAACCGGGAATTATTCAAGATGTTATTGTTGCTTTTGGGGTATCAAATCCTAAAATGTTTATTTTAACAGCTGGGTTACCTGGCATTTGGTTTTTAGTGGTTAGTTATTTAGCTATGTCTAATAAACATATTCCTAAGTTTTTAATTATTTTAGGTTTTATTTGGGGATTTGGTAATATTTTTTCTGCTATAGGATATGCGTTTTCTATTGTTCAGGTTTTATATGTTGTGTCTATTTGTATTATTCTTGTTGCACCTATTTGGGGATTATCAGAAGGATTTTATTTATTATCGCTGATAAAAAATCTAACTAAAGAAGTAAAAAAAGAATCTTATGTCGCAGAGTCTAATACCAATGATTCTGATATTTCTAGTCATACTCAGTAAAGTATTATTGGTATCGTTTCGCTTTTTGACCAATATCTGTTCGGTATATCATATTTTCAAATGAAATATTGGTTGTTGTTTCGTAGGCTTGTGTAATAGCTGAATCTAATTGACTCGCTTTACTTACGATTCCTAATACTCTACCACCTGAGGTGACGATGTTTCCGTTATCTTGTTTGGTACCAGCGTGAATAATAGCTGTATTTTCTTTTTCTTGTGTTAACCCTGAAATAGGTTTTCCTTTTTGATAGGCATTTGGATAACCTCCTGATGCTAAGACAACACAAACAGCACTTTCTGTGCTCCATTCTAACGATATATTTGCTAATGTTTCTGTTTCTATTGCTTCAAATATGGTTAATAAATCTGTTTTTAGTAAAGGTAATACGACTTGTGTTTCAGGATCTCCAAATCGTACATTAAATTCCACAATGGAAATATCACCTGTTTTTGTGATCATTAATCCTGCATACACAATGCCTTTATAGGTAATGCCTTCTTTTTGAAAGGCTTGTAGTAAGGGTTCAAAAATAGTTTCTGTTACTTTTTTATACATTTCAGGAGTAACTAAAGGTGTTGGGCAATAGGCTCCCATACCTCCTGTATTAGGGCCTGTATCACCATCTCCTATAGCTTTATGATCTTGTGCTGCTAACATTGGTAATATCACTTTAGAATCTGTAAAAGCAAAGATTGAGGCTTCATCGCCTTCTAAAAAATCTTCAATAATAATTTCTGTTCCAGCGTCGTTAAATTTTTTGTTTAATAAGCATTCTTCTATTGCATTGTTTGCTTCGTTTTGTGAGGTTGCAATGGTTACTCCTTTTCCTGCTGCGAGTCCATCAGCTTTAATGACTATAGGGTATTGATTATTAGCTTTAATATAATCTTTTGCTTTTTCGTAATCTGTAAAGGCATGATAGTTTGCGGTTGGAATATTGTAGTTTTTCATCAGTTGCTTAGCCCATTTTTTGGACCCTTCTAATTGAGCTGCTAGTTTGTTGGGGCCAAATATCGTTAGGTTTTCTTTTTGAAATGTATCGACGATTCCCATGACGAGTGGATCTTCTGGTCCTACAATGGTCATATCAATATTGCTTTCTTTTGCAAAGGATAATAACCCATTAATATCAGTTGCATTAATAGCGATATTGCTTCCTAATAATGCTGTTCCTGCATTACCTGGTGCAAAATATAAAGTTGTATTTTTATTAGATTGTTTTAATGCAATTCCGATGGCATGTTCTCTTCCACCTGAACCAATAATGAGTAGTTTTGTCATGTATGAAAATTAGCATTTGCTTTTGTTTGAGTCAATAATTATGTGGTGGTTATGAATAGGGTGTTGATTATCATTTAAAACACTTTATACTTTAGTTATGGAATGGTCTGATTTTTTATCTTTAATGCGAGATGGTGATGGTATTGATACTAAATTTTTTGGTTCTTTTATTTCTGAAGATAAATTAGGACCTATTTTAGTGGCTATGGCCAATACTAGGGGTGGTAATGTTGTTATTGGGTTTGATAAACGTAACTATCATCTATTAGGTACTTATGTTGATGAATCATTTATTAAAACCTTAGTTGATACGTATTGTTATCCTAAACCTGAGTTTTCCTTTGATATTTGTACTAAAAATGATAAACGTATTGTGATTATTCATGTTAAAGCATCACCGTTAAAGCCATATTATTATAATAATAAATGTTATGTTTTAAACCCAGAACGTTCATCTTTATCTATTTTAGAAAAAGATGTGTTACAAGATGATCGTACCTACTCTTTTAACCGTGTACCAGATTCTCGAGATATGGCTAATAATCAAGGATCACGTGACGACAGAGTTTCTGTAGATGATGAACATTCTATTCAGCAGTTACAAGATTTACATGAGCTTACAGATGAGTTAGTTCAATTACATGATGTAGATACAAAACCTGTGTCTGACAAGCATGCTATAACGAGTACGGAACAGGTTGATAGTGATGATACTCAGCCAGAGGCTATTGAGAGCGATTTATCTGAAGATATTGTTGTTACACGACCTGTTGAACAGTTATCTATGAATCAGGTTGAAGTAAGAGCCCTTACAAAGCGACAGGAAGATGCATTAGAGTATTTAGCTAAGAATGCGTTTATTAAGAATAAACTGTATCGAAGTTTGTATTCTGTTTCTCATAAAACAGCTCATTTGGAGTTAGTTGATTTGGTTCAGCGTAATTTGATTGTTAGTCAGGGGTCTGGGCGTAGTACGTGTTATGTTATTGATGAGACGTGTAAACGTTTAGCTGATTTAGTGAGGCATTAAACTCATATCCCAATCTTTAGTGACTGGATCTAAGTTCTTATTTTTTAACATGCTTATGATTGATTTCAAAGATCGAGTATCATTAATTTGAAATTGTTCTTCATAATGCCCATCAGTATATCCGGCAGGTGATGTATTGGATTCAGCAGACATTGTTGTGATACCTAATGTTACAATATTATCACGTAATTCTTTTGGTTCTCTGGTTGATAAGGTAATTCCTAAATCAGGATATACGAGTCGAAAAGCGGTTATTAGTTGGGTTAAATGTTTGTCGCTAATGGGGTAGGGTTCATGGAAGGTTCCAATCATATCTTGAATTCGTGGAAATGAAATAGCATATTTAACTCTCCAAAATGTTTTCATAAGATAATCTAGATGATTAGCCATTGCAAAGGCTTCGTATCGCCAATCATATAATCCTAATAATGCACCAATATTAATTTGATAAAATCCTGCTTTTGCTCCTTTTTCTACGGCATCAAGTCTGTTATTAAAATTTCTTTTCAAGCCAAAGGTATGATACTTTAAATAGGATTCTTTATGGTAGGTTTCTTGATATAACGTTAGTTTATCAGCACCTGCTTTGATTAATGTTTGATAATCGTGTTGTTCTAGGGGTTGGACTTCGATTCCTACGGATGAGAATAGCGGGGTGATGATTTGGATAGCTTCTTCAAGGTAAGGTGTGGAGACATGTTTGGGGGATTCTCCTGTTAGTAATAAAATATGTTTAAAGCCTTTTTGAGCTAATAGTTCGGCTTCTTGTTTTATTTCGTCTTTATTTAATGTTTTTCGTTTATACTTGTATTCCAAACTAAACCCACAATAAGTGCAGGTATTAAAACATTCGTTGGATAAGTACATTGGAATAAATAATTGCATGGTATTACCAAATCGTTGTCTTGTTATGGAAACACTTTTTTGAGCCAGTGTTTCTAGCTGTTTTTCTGCGTTAGGTGATAATAATATACTTAGATCTTGTGATGAAAACTGTGTTTTATTTAAACATTTGTTAACGTCTGTTTCGGATGTTAATAAGGATTGGCTAACAGTGTTTTTAATCAGGTTATGATTAAATTGCTGTGAAAACATTATTCTAAGAAGCCAGTTAAGGGTGATGATGCCTCTGCTGATATTTTTTCAGGAGCTAGGCCAGATAAAAAGGCTTTTCTGCCTGCTATCGTAGCTAATTTAAATGCGGTTGCCATCTCTTCTGGCTGGGTTGCTGTTGCAATAGCTGTATTGACTAATACGGCATCGGCTCCTAATTCCATAGCTTTACTAGCGTGGGATGGTGCGCCTAATCCAGCATCAATGATGACAGGGATACTTGCTTGTTCAATGATGATTTTAATAAATGTTTCGGTTTGGATTCCTTGATTACTTCCAATAGGGGATCCTAAAGGCATAACAGCCGCACACCCTATATCTTCTAACATTTTTGCTAAAATGGGATCAGCATGAATATAAGGAAGAACATGAAATCCTAATTTTACGAGTTGTTTAGCAGCTTCTAATGTTTCAATAGGATCTGGCATTAAATGGTTTTGTTCAGGTGTTACTTCTAGTTTTACAAAATCATTACCTGATAATGATCGGGCAATTTCAGCACAACGTATTGCTTCTATAGCTGTTCTTGCCCCTGATGTATTAGGAAGGAAGCTGTATTTGTCGGGGGTGATGATTTGTGTAAAAGGATCCTTTTCTTGTTTGAAATCGACTCTTCTAACCGCTACGGTGATGATTTCAGATTCAGATGCAATGATTGCTTTTTCCATGGTTTCTGGTGATGAAAATTTACCAGTTCCTAATAGTAATCGACTTGAAAAGTTTTGATTTCCAAGAGTTAAATGATCCATAGTTGATTTATAATAAACAAAAGGGTTCTCTTCGACAATGTTGCTTTTTAATTTGTTAGTATTTATTTACTCATTTTAAGAAGGGCATGTTTATATATTTTCTTGTTATTTAATATGTTTTAAAGTATTTTAAACTTATTGATTTTTATCTATTTGGAGTATTTATGTTTGATAAAGAAATCTTAAAAAAGTCTTTTAAAAATTTTTCTAAACAACGTCCTTTTTCTTATTGTTATATTGATAATTTTTTTCCAGAATCATTAGCACAAGCACTTTCAGCTGAATTTCCAAGTTTTGAAGATCCTAAATGGCATGAATATAAAAATCAGATTGAAATTAAAAAAGTATCGAACAATTGGAATGTTTTTCCTAAAACGACTTATGATACTTTTCGGTTTTTAAATTCTACCGACTTTACTTCTTTATTATCTGAATTAACAGGGATTGAGACGTTGATATCGGATCCAGGATTAAATGGCGGGGGATGGCATATTCATTCTAATGGTGGAAAATTAAATCCTCATTTGGATTATTCTATGCATCCAAAAATGCCTTATCAACGTAAACTTAATCTTATTGTTTATTTACAAGAAAGCTGGCAATCATCTTGGGGAGGTCATTTGGGTGTTTATGAACATGATGAAGAAAAAAATGCACCTGGAAAATTAGTTGATGAAATTGAGCCGGTATTTAATCGTGCTGTTTTTTTTGATACTACTATGAATAGTTGGCATGGATTATGTCGTGAAGTAACAACTCCAAATGATATTTGTCGTAAAAGTATGGCTGTTTATTATTTAACAATGCCTCCGGAAAATGTTGATGATCGTGGCAAAGCATTGTTTGCTCCTACGGATGAACAAAAACAGGATGATGATGTATTAGATTTAATTAAAAAGAGATCTAGTATTGATTCTGCTTCATCTGTTTATAAATAATTATATAACTTATAGTTATTTAGTTTTTGTTTCTAGTCAAATGATCAGGGATATGATTAGATAATTTTATGGATTCTTTAACACAACTTGTTTTAGGCTCTGCTGTGGCTTATGTTGTAGTTGGCAAACAATTAGGGAAACGTTCACTATTGATAGGTGGACTTGCGGGTACATTTCCTGATTTGGATAGTATTCCGTTATCGTTATTTAATGATGACTTTTTGATGCTTAAACATCATCGTGGTTTTACCCATTCCTTACTCTTTTGTTTGTTTTTTCCATTTTTAGCTACCTATTTAACGCGTCTTATTTCAGAAAAAGTATCTTTTAAACTTTGGTATTGGTTATATTTTTGGGTTTTTTTAACACATACGTTATTAGATTGTTTTACAAGTTGGGGAACTCAGTTGTTTTGGCCTTTAGCACCTCGTATAGCGTTTAATTCTATTTTTATTATTGATCCTTTGTATACAAGCTGGATATTACTTGGAATAGGGGTATGTTTATTTAAGCCATTCTCTAAACGATTGCTTACTATTATGAAAATGAGTTTGCTTGTTAGTTCTGTTTATTTATTACTTACTTTGGGAGTTAAATGGAAACTATATTATGATTTTAAAGCTTATTTTGAATATCATAATATTGAGTATTCTCAGATGATGACACGTCCTACGCCGTTTAATATTATATTGTGGTCAGCTACGGTAAAAACAGATAAGGGTTTTTATGTTGCGTTACGTTCCTTATTTGATACATCTCAGCAAGAACAACCGTTGTTTATTGAAAACCCAGGGGTTGATGAATCGTTGTTTATGGATGAACGGAGTAATTTTGTTCGTTTTGTAACCAATGGATTTTATAAGGCTTCTTATTCCAAAACAGGTCTTAATATTCATGATTTACGGTTTGGTAGTATGGCAAACCTTCTTGATTCAGCACCACAATTTTTATTTACGTATCGATTAAGCCAGTCGCTAGATGATTCCCAAACCAAGGTTGTGGTTCAAAATCCGGTTGTAGCTGATACAAAATTGTTATTTAAACGACTTTGGATACGCTTAAAAGGTGTTTAGAATGCTGTTTACGTTTTATACTTAAGTGTATGAATGATAACTTTTCTTTAGAGAATCAGAATCGTGAGCGTAAAGCTGTTATTTTTGGTAGTTCTGGTTTGGTGGGGAGCCATTTACTGGATTTATTATTACAAGATTCATTTTACTCAAAGATATACATTGCGGTAAGGACGTTAACGGGTTTGAGTCATCCTAGGTGTGAAGAATATGTGATTGATTTTGATTGTTTGGATGAGTATCGATTTTTATTTGATGTGGATGATGTTTATTGTTGTTTAGGGACTACTTTAAAGGATGCTGGATCTGTAGAGCAGTTTGTTCGTGTTGATTATGATTATCCTAGTAAAATTGCAGCGCTTTCTCATGAAGCAAAGGTTCAGAATTTAGCCCTTGTTTCATCGGTTGGTTCAGATTCTAAATCAACGAATTATTACCTTGCAACAAAAGGTAAGTTAGAACATTATGTACGATCGTTAACGGGTTTAACTGTACTTGTTTTTAAGCCAGGTCTTTTGTTAGGGAAACGAAAACAGTTTCGGTTAGGTGAATATATAGGTAAGCTTATTTTTCCATTATTCTCGATTTTTTTGATTGGCTCATTATCTCGTATGAAAGCTATAGCTGCTCAAGATGTTGCTAAGGCAATGTTTCATAGTATTCAGTATCCTAGTGATACCTTAGATTTTTATTATCATGATATGAAATTGGCAGGAAATAAATAGTACTAGTGGTAAGTTGTTTTTATTTTTTAGTTTAAAAATGATTGGATGGATAATGTTTTGCTTAGTTTGATAATGATTGCACCTGCCTGATCGGTACGCCAGATTTTTCCATAGTGTTTTAGCTTTGATATGACGGATGAATGTGGGTGATTATAACGATTGTTTTTTCCTGCTGAGATAATACTTTGTTGAGGGGTTACTGACTTTAAAAAGAGTTTGTTTGTCGATGTTTTGCTACCATGATGACCTACTTTTAGTAGTGTGCTTTTTAGATCAGGTAAATTATTTTTTAGTAAGGTGTATTCCGTTTGTTCTTCGATATCACCTGTAAATAAAATGGAGTAGGGGTGTTTGGTTAGTTTAAATACTAATGATTGATTATTTTTATTTGTTTGATGAGGATGTTGGCAAGGATTTAAAAATTTAAACTGTAAGGTTTTATAGTTTAGTTCGTTTTGATTACAGACGGTTTCTTCATGAGTGTTTTTTGGAATTGTAAGTTTATGTTTGTTTAGATAGTTTGTTAAATTTCCGTTATGTAATATGGTTTTGATGGGAATGTTTGCTAATAATGATTTTAAATTTCCAGCATGATCTTTATCAAAATGAGTAATTATTAACAGATCTAACTGTCGGATTCCATAATAGCGTAATGCTGGTAATAAGACATTATAGGTTATGGAGCCTAATCGTTTGTCATAGGGAGGTCCTGTGTCAATTAAACAGGTTAGTTGATTGGTTTTAATGAGAGTAGCATCACCTTGTCCAATATCAAGGTGAGTGATTATAGCTGTGCGATGGTATTGAAAATAATAGATATTCATACCTATTAGTATTAATCCTATACAGCTATAGGTTTTTGTTTTTAAGGTATAGTTTGTTTTAAAGACTACCCAAGTTGCTAGCAAAAATAAGCAGGTATTTAAATTGTGATGGTTAATAGGAATATCTGACAAAGGTAGGCTACTTACTTCGTTACTTACTATAATAATTATTTGAATGCATAGCCATGATACTTGATGGATTAACAAGGCTAAAGGAAAACAAATAATACCTAAACATGTTGCTGCAAATCCTAATAATACGATGATTTCAATTATGTTAATTAATAGGATATTTGATATTAGTGATCCAAGGGGTAATGAATGAAATTTTAAAATTAATAAGGGGGTTGTAAATAACCATGGTGCCATTCCTATTGAGAGGATGTTTTTTATGATTTTGGGTAAGTGATGGGGGAGTTTTTTTTGGATAATATCTGTACCAAATACAAGTGAAAATGTTGCTAAGAATGATAAGATTGCTCCCATTTTATAAATAATGAATGGATCTATTAAAAACATGATTAAGGCTGTTAAACTGATTACATGTAAGGGGGATGATTTGTACCCAAACCCAAATTTGAGGATAAACATTAGCTTTGCCATTAAGATGGCTCTTAATACGGATTCTCCTCCACCGGTTAAGATATAAAAAAATATGCTAATTGGAATTAAAATAATGAGTTGATAATGACGGTATAATCCTAATCCATTTAATATAATATGGCAGAGTCCAAGAACTAAGGATACTTGTGATCCGGAAACAACGATTGCATGAATTAGTCCTGCTTTTTTAAATAATTGTTTGGATTTATGATCTAGTTCAGAATAATTTTCACCAAAAATAAGGGCAGAATAAATGGTTGCATGAGGGTCAGTCATACTTTTTTGATGTTGTTTAATAATATATTCTTTTACTTTAAAACACATATAATGACTATTAAAGGGACTTCCTTTTTTGATAGTTTTAATGGTTTTAATAGTGATCGTACCAATTTTTTTATGATAGAGTGCGTATGTGAGTTTGTTGTGTTGGCCTGGATTGCTTGCAATAGAGGGTTTTGTGTAGGAGCCGTTAATACTTACTGTATCACCTAATTGAAGTTTGTAAGTGTGTTTTTTTGGTAAAAATCCTCTGATTTGAAAGCCTTCTTTTATTGTTATGATAATTTTGTTTTGGTGGTGATAGGTTAAGGTTCCTGTAAATTGTGTTTGCTTTGATGTTGGGTATTGATTAATAATGGATAATCGTTGGTTTTTTTGAGTGCTGATATAGTAATTAATTAAGATAATCCAGAGGATGAAGATAATGACACTGATAATAGTATGTTTTTTTTTGCTGATAGCAATCATTAGTATTCCTAACCCAATAATGATGATGTAAAGGTAGCTTGTTAAACATGATAGAATCGTTGCTAATAGCCCGGTGGGAAGTAAGAAATAATGTTTTTTCATGTTATATAATTATATTTTTTAATAAATATAACGTAAATATCATTTGATTCCTACAGAAAATATCGGTAAAATTAGGTATTCCTCATTATTGGAGATTATCATGCTTAAAAAAGTTCTTATTATACTTGCTTTGGTTATACCTACTGTTTTTCTATGTACTATTTTAGTGATGAACCAATCTAATTTGGGTAGTAACAAAGATTTTGAGCAAAAAGAATATCTTGTTGAAGGGATGACTTGCAAGGCATGTGAGTTTAAGATTAAAAATACTTTAAATGGTAAATATGTGTCAGTTGAGTCTGTTGATTTTGAAACGAAGCGAATTGTGTTGCATTTGGATCCTCATAAAAAGAATTTGGCGTTACTTAATACAGATTTAGTAGATCAGAATTATGTGTTAAAGAAGTTGCCCAAGAAGACATTAAAGGTTATTGATTATAATATAAAGATTAATTAATGTTTAATCGATTAGGTAGTTTTGTTGTTTCATATTTTATTAATTTAGGTGGTATAACGCAGTTAGCATTTCGTTTTTTTAGGTCTATGTTTTCGCCTTATAAGTTATATAATAAGGTGATTAATCAGGTTTATTTGTTAGGTATTCAATCGTTGCCTATCACAATTATTACGTCTGTTTTTATAGGAATGGCGTTTACGTTACAAATTGTTTTAGAATTTGAAAAATTTGGAGCAAATTTTTTATTAGGAGGTATTGTTGGGTTAGCTATTTGGAGAGAATTGGCTCCTTTATTAACGGGGGTAGCTGTAAGTGCTCGGATTGGAGCGGCTATTGCCTCAGAGTTAGGTACAATGCGTGTTACTGAACAAATTGATGCTTTAAAAACCTTGTCTCAAGATCCTGTTAAGTATTTGGTTGTTCCAAGGATTTTAGCTGTGATGATTATGATGCCTTTATTGGTAGGCGTGGCTGATGGGGTTGGGTTTATGAGTGGTTTTTTTGTGGGGGTTCCTATGGCTAATATTAATCCAAATGCTTATTTTAGTTCGGCTATTAATATGTTAGAGCCATTTGATATTATTGGGGGCCTTATTAAGGCGCTTGTGTTTGGGTTTTTGATTGGGGTAATTGGTTGTTATCAAGGTCTTAATACAAAAGCAGGTGCAAAGGGTGTTGGTATTTCAACAACCCATGCGGTTGTTAAGACTATTATTTCTATTTTTGTTGTTAATTACTTTTTGTCGTATCTTTTATTTTAGTTAGTGTTTTTAGGAGGTTGTTATGATTGAATTATGTCATTTATCTAAATCGTTTGATGGGAAATCTATTTTAGATGATTTATCTTTATCTGTTCCTACTGGTAAGAAGATTACGATTATTGGACCTTCTGGGTCTGGAAAAAGTACCTTGTTAAAATTAATTTTGTGTTTGATAAAGCCTGATTCTGGGAAGGTTCTTGTGGATGGGCAGGATATGGCATTATTAAATGTTGATGAAATTTATGGAATTCGAAAGAAAATAGGCTTGTTATTTCAATCGGCAGCTTTATTTGATTCGATGACAGTTGAGGAAAATGTTGGCTTTTCTTTATTAGAATCACCGACTTCGCTTTCTAGTAAGGATATTCAAGTTAAAATTGATCAGGCATTGGATTTGGTTGAAATGTCAGGTTTTAATGCTATGTTTCCTTCAGAGTTATCGGGAGGTCAGCAAAAACGGGTTGGTCTTGCTCGTGCCATTATTAATAATCCTGAATATTTGCTTTTTGATGAACCTACGACGGGTTTAGATCCTGTTTTATCAACGAATATTGAAAATCTTATTGTTCGTATTTCGGATGAGTTAAATACTACGGCTATTATTGTGACTCATCAAATTTCTACGATTATGAGAACTTCTGACTTAATTTATTATTTACATGAAGGAAGTTTGTTTGATCCAGAAACGCCTGAAACGATTATGACATCATCAAATAAAGTTATTAACACTTTTATTAACGGAAAAACTAATGGATAGAGATTCTAATAAGTCCCTTGTTGTTGGGATTTTTACTTTTTTAATGCTTGTTGTTTCTATGGTGCTAATTATTTGGCAAAGTGATATTTTTCGTAAAGTTACAGGGTATGAGTTGGTTGGACGGTTTGATCATATTGGGGGGCTTATTGATGGTGCTGCAGTTCGTTATCGTGGTTATACGATTGGTCATGTTGTTTATATTTCACCTCTTCCTATACACATTGATGTTAAATTTTTTGTTGATGGACAGATTGAAATTCCGGATGATTCAAAAGTTAAGATTATGTTTGATGGGTTAGTTGGTGAAAATTATATTCAGATTGAGCCTGGTTTGAATGTTGAATCATTTTTACAGGATGGTGATATTATCAATGGAAAGTCAGGGTCTGACTTAGCTAATTTTATTGATTTAGGGTCTCAAAATTTAGTTCAATCAGAGGCTATTCTTACTCACTTAAAGTCATTTTTAATGGATCCTATTTTGTTTTCTCAGATTAAACGTATTATTAGTAATGTTCATGATATTTCTACTGAATTATCGAGTTTATCTAAAGGCGAATTGGCTAGTTTGCTAAGAAGTGCTAATGATTCTATCGATGCTATTCAACCTTTGATTGATTCTGTCGTTAATGAGGAATCGTTATTTTTAATTCATGATTCCATTAAAAAATTTCATGCTACAACGGTTTCTTTAGCTGAATTGGAATCGATGACGTCAACGTTATCTGATCCTGAAACGATTGGTAAGATTACGACGATTCTTGGTAACTTAGAAGATGTGTCTTCTGATTTACAAATGTTAGTGGGTGGGGTTGGTGAATCATCGCCTTTAGCTAGTTTTCGTAATTTAAAATTAAGTACTAATACGCATGTTTCTTATGCGCCAACTATTTCTAGAGGTTATTTTGATACTATGGTTGGTGTTGATAATGGACGGTTTGGATTGATAGGAGGGATAGGAAATCGGTTTGGAGATATTAATTTTCAACATTTTCAGCAATCATATCGTTTTTCTTCTTTACTTAGGTCACGTTTTGGTATTATTCATAATGCTGAGGGGGTAGGTATTGATTTTTATCCACGTTCTAATATTTCTTTATCAGCTAACTTTTATGATTTTAATAATCGTTATTTTAGCTTTTCTTCAGCTTATAACTTAAATGATTATTTGAATTTAGAATTTGTTTATCGAAAAGATTCTCTGGTTGATCAGGGTGGTATTGATTTAGGTATTAATTTAGATATTTAGTATTTTAATTTGCTAAGGTGTTACAGTTTCTTTTTTTTTGGTTTTATAACGATTTATTTTAGCTAATATTTTTTCAAAATCGCTTAATGGTTGTGTGGGTCTTTCTACTAACTGAGCATCTTCGTAAATAAAAAATAATTCTTTTGTTACGGCTGCATCTGCTAAAGCACGATGCGCGTTAAGGTGTCCAATTTTGTATTTCTTGGTTAGTGCTGATAATGATGATCGTGGTTCTTTCATGAGTTGTGCCCATTTGAAGGTGCAGATAATAGTATTGTTTTGTAGTGGTAGGTTATGTTTTTCAAATTCGTTTATTAGCCAGGGAACATCAAAGTCTGCATTATGAGCAATGATGGTTGCATTACCAATAAATGTGTGGAAATCTTCGATGACTTCTTTCATATTGGGAGCATTTTCTAGCATTTCATCGCTTATATTGGTAATGGCTTTAATTTTTTCAGGAAGTGTTATGGGGGATTTAATAAAGGTATCAAATGTATGTTCTAATCCATCTGTATCAATTTTTAAGGCTCCAATTTCTATAATATGACCTTTTTTTAATTCTAAGCCAGTTGTTTCAAAATCTAAGAATATTAAACATTCTTTTTTTTGGCTAAATAATGATGCTTGTCCTGAACATTTTGGAAAGTAAAAGCATCGATGTCCTATATTAGCTTGTGTACGGTAAATAGTGGGTCCGTTACATAATTTGCATTCTTGTGTATATGATATTTTCATTAAATTGTTAAACAAGTTTTGTATTTTTTTGATATGGATCATATTGTTACATGATTTACAGGTTGTAAAATCGCCATTATCACTTGATTCCCAGATATTTTCTATTAGGCTCTCTTTACAGATAGGGCAGTTGTATTTGATTGAAAAATCACAGCTTGTGCATCGGATATTATTTTTCTCGATCTTTAAGCAGTTTAATTGTTTGCAGGCGGGGCAGGCTCGGTTTATTGATGTGGACATGGAGTTATACAGTGTCTAGGTATACTTTACTCCCGACAGATAACGTTTGTCCTTGATATTTACCATTATAAGGAAATTCAGAGGGTTGATCCATTTGGCATACTACAAGTTGGCAGATACGTCTTTCAGCATCTAGTTTAATGGGTAAGGAGTTAGCATTATATAGTTCTAGGGTTATATTTCCTTCAAATCCAGAATCTACCCAACCAGCATTTTGAATAAATAAGCCCATTCGTCCAATGGAGCTTCGTCCTTCTACAAAGGCTGAAAATCCATTAGGAATTCTTATATGTTCTTTTGTTGTTGCTAAGATAAATGATTTTGGAGGTAAAATGATAGAATCAGCATGAATATCTTTGTATTTGATTTCTTTATCAAAACTGAGAACTCCATTATCGTTTAAATTTTCATCTATAACTAAAAAATGAGATCCTAGACGACAATCGATAGAAGCCGGCTGGATAGCATTGTCTGCTATGGGGTCTATAATTAAACTCTTGTTTGCTAATAATTCACGAATTTTTTTGTCAGATAGAATCATATTCCTATAAAGTGATTTTTTTTCGCTGAGTAGATGAGTATGATCCCTACTATAATTAAGGTAAGACCAATGATACGTCGAAATGAAATAGTGTTGTGTTCTGTGATATGAAATAATTGATCTAAATATTGTTCCATTGAATCAACTACTTTTGGAAAAAATAATTGTATTATACCTAAAATTATACATAGTAATGAACAAAAGATTAATAATGATTCCATTTAAAATATCCCTCTAAATTTATGATTACTAATGATAGTATAATCGAAATGACTCAAAAATTCGATATGATAATTATTGGTTCTGGGGGTGGTTCAAAGTTAACTCGTCCTGCTGCTAATTTGGGGTATCGTGTTGCTATTGTGGATCATGGCCCTTTGGGTGGAACTTGCCTAAATCGGGGTTGTATTCCTTCTAAAATGTTAATTCATTCTGCTGATATTATTGCTGATATTAAAAAAGCTAAGCAATTTTTTGTTCATGTTGAAGATACGGTTTCTGTTGATGTTGAGGGCTTAGTTAATTATGTATCGCATGAAGTTGATTCTGAATCGAATTCTATTAAACCTCTGTATGAAAAACATGAACATATTACTTATTTTTCTGGCACTGCTGTTTTTAAATCAAATTATGAGATTCAGGTGGGGGATGAGCTTATTACAGCTGATAAAATTTTTATTGCAGCTGGAGGTCGTCCTTATATACCTGAGATTAAGGGGTTAGTGGATGCACCATATTGGACATCAACAGAAGCTTTAAGGGTTAAAACATTACCTCAATCATTATTAATTATTGGTGGTGGTTACATTGCAGCTGAGCTTGGTTATTATTTTCAAGCGTTGGGTGTGGAGGTGACGTTTTTAGTACGAAGTCGGATGATTAAACATGAAGATGATGACATTATTTCAAATTTTGAAGAACAATTTTCAAAGCATCATCGCCTTATTTTTGGGAATCTTCCAGTTCATGTTAAGTATTTAGATGATGTCTTTCATGTTACATTAGCTAATGGGGATATTTTGCAGTCGGATCAATTATTGGTTGCAACGGGTATTCAACCTAACTCTGATTGTTTAGGTGTTCAAAATACGGATATTGTTTGTGATGATAAAGGGTTTATTCAGGTTGATGATTATTTGGAAACAGCTGTAAAGAATGTATATGCTTTTGGTGATATTATTGGACGGTATCAGTTTCGTCATTCTGCTAATTTTGAAGGTCAATATTTATTTGATCATGTTGTTAAGGAAGATGATGGGCTTCCAATTAAGTATCCACCAGTTCCTTATGCTATTTTTACAAATCCTCAAGTAGCAGGTGTTGGGTTAACAGAACGGGATTGTATTGCTCAAAATAGAGATTATTATTGTGGTGTGAACTGGTATAAAGATTCGGCTATGGGGATGGCGTTACAGTCTGATAAAGATTTTGTGAAACTTATTTTTGATACAAAAACACATTGTTTGTTGGGGGCTCATATTATTGGTAAAGAGGCTGCTACTATGATTCATATGTGTATTATGGCGATGAATTTACATGCTAAGCATGAGGATTTGTTAAATATGATTTATATTCATCCTGCTTTGCCCGAAGTGATTCGTAATGCAGCTCGTAATGCTAAGCCTAATTAATTTTACAAACATCATGATTTTGGGTACTCTTATTTTATGAATGTTTTTTTAATTTTGATCTTAGGTTTTTATATTTCATTTTATTTATTTGATTCTATTGTAGAGTGGTTAAATATTCGTTGTGTGTCTACTACTATACCGGCTGAGTTTCAGGGTGTTTATGATGATGAAAAATATGCAAAATCTCAACGGTATTTAAAGGAAACGACTCGTTTTGGTTTTATTCAACAAACCGTTACGTTAATTATTGTTGTTCCTTTTATTCTTTTGGGGGGCTTTAATCAGTTAGATGTATTTGTACGTTCTTTAGAATTATCGTCTTTGTTTTCAGGGGTAGTTTATATTTTGATTTTATTGCTTGGTATGATGTTTATGGGGATACCTTTTTCTTATTATTCAACGTTTGTTATTGAAGAATCCTACGGGTTTAATAAAAGCACTAAGTCTATTTTTTGGATGGATTTTTTAAAATCTATGTTGCTTTCTTTCTTAATTGGAATTCCTATTTTGATGGCTATGTTATGGTTTTTTGAATCGTTAGGAAGTATGGCTTGGG
>CERS01068095.1_pt1 | contig 33214 bp, 28 predicted proteins | sample 356251 | NCBI WGS metagenome assembly CERS01 (sample SAMEA2621020, study PRJEB7988) | marine metagenome | isolation source: saline water (ENVO:00002010), including
ATCGCTACGTGCTCAACCGATCCAACAATTATGCTTTCTGGCCCTGCCCCTGCAACCAAGAAAGCTTTAAAGAGAGCAAAGATGAATATTAATGATATCGATTTAATTGAAGCGAATGAAGCTTTTGCGGCAGTGGTATTACGCTTTATGAAAGAAATGAATTTAAATAGCACCGCCAATCTAAATGTTAATGGAGGAGCAATTGCAATGGGACATCCATTGGGAGCAACAGGCTCTATGCTGATGGGGACTATATTAGATGAGCTTGAATATCGCGACTTAACGGTAGGGTTAGTAACTCTATGCATAGCAGGAGGTATGGGTATCGCCACAATTATTGAGCGGATATAATCATCTATAGTAAATGGTATTTAATTACATAAAAGACAAAAACAATATTGTAACGCTTACAATGGATATGGCAGAAAAATCTGCCAATCTTATTGATGAAGACTATTTTAATTCATTATTAGAAAATATTGTAAAACTTGAGAATGAATCAGATTTAAAGGGTGTAATTCTCACTTCAGCAAAAAAAACTTTTCTTGCAGGTGCAGATCTTGAAATGCTATATAGTTTACAAGAAGCAAAGGGGTGCTATGAATTCGTAGAGGCTGGTAAACTTATAATGAGAAGATTTGAACAGCTAGGAAAGCCAATTGTTGCTGCTATAAATGGAACGGCATTAGGAGCTGGGATGGAACTTGCTCTTTGTTGTCACTACAGGATTGCAATAGATAATCCTGTAGCTAGATTTGGATTTCCTGAAGTAAATCTTGGAATTCTTCCAGGTGCAGGAGGGACGGTAAGATTGCCTAGGCTGATTGGATTAGAATCATCTCTACCATTATTATTGGAAGGGAAGCAAATGAGCGCAAAAGAGGCTCTTAAAATCGGAATAATGGATGAGTTAGCCCGCACAACAGAAGAGATGTTTTCAAAAGCAAAATTTTGGATTGATTCAAACGCTGATTTCAAGCAACCCTGGGATCAAAAAAACTACAGATTTCCTGGAGGCGATGCGCAACACCCAGAAAATGCTCAAATGATTGCCATCGCCCCAGCGGTTCTAAGAAAAAAAACCCGAGGTAATTATCCAGCTCCCGAAGCAATATTAAGTGCACTAACTGAAGGATCTTTAGTTGATTTTGATACTGCATCTCGAATTGAATCAAGATTTTTTGTACAACTTGCTATTGGAAATACATCTAAAAATATAATGAAAGCAACTTGGTTTCAGATGAACGAATTAAATTCAGGAGCGAACAGGCCCCAAAATATTTCATTAGCACCAACCTTAAAAATTGGAGTTCTAGGCGCGGGGCTAATGGGGCATGGTATCGCACATGTATCTGCTTTGGCGGGTATAGATGTTGTGATGGTTGATGTTAGTGCAGAAATTGCAAATAAAGGCTTAAATCGTATAAGAACTATTCTTGACGGTGCGCAAAAAAGAGGTTTAATTAAGAAAATAAAGGTAAATAGCGCCTTAAAGAGAATTACGGCAACCAATGATTATAAATTACTTAAAGGATGCGATTTGATCATAGAAGCGGTTTATGAAGATCGAGAGCTAAAAGGAGAAGTTACAGTTAAGGCTGAAAAACAGCTTGAAAAAGATGGAGTATTTGCATCAAACACATCTACGATTCCAATAACAATTCTAGCAAAAAAAGTGGTTTCTCCGGAAAAATTTATAGGTATACATTTTTTCTCTCCAGTACATAAAATGAAATTAGTTGAAATCATTAAAGGGGAAATGACTGCCCCTGAAACGCTTGCTAAAGCATTTGATTATGTATTAAAAATTAAAAAAATACCAATTGTAGTAAATGATAGTTTAGGATTTTATACCTCTCGAGTTTTTGAGAAATATACCAATGAAGGTATGGCATTAATAGCAGAAGGTAATTCTGCAAAAAACATTGAATCAGCTGGTAAACAAGCAGGTTTCCCCGTTGGTCCACTTGCAGTTATTGATGAAATAAGTATCGGTTTAGCTGCTCATATTCGTGATGAATCTTTGAAAGAATTAAAAAAAGATGGAAAGAAGGTTCCAATTGAACCTTGGGATAAAGTTATAGATTTTATGACAAAAGACGCAAATCGAACTGGTCGCGCCGGAGCTGGAGGTTTTTATGAATACCCCGCTAATGAAACAAAATATCTTTGGCCTGATCTACATAAGTATTTTCCTTTATCTGATAATCCTTTTTCCCAACAAGAAATGATTGATCGTTTTTATTTTTCACAGGCAATTGAAACTGTTCGCTGCTATGAAGAGGGGGTATTAAACTCAGTAGCTGAGGCAAACATTGGTAGTATTTTTGGCTGGGGCTTTCCTTTATTTAAAGGGGGCACTCTTCAATTTATTAATGACTATGGATTAAAGAGTTTTAGAGATCGTGCTAAAGATTTAAGTAAAAAATACGGTAAGAGATTTTTTCCACCTAAGCTGATTGATCAAATGATTGAAGAGGGCCAAGATTTTTAATGAAAAAAATTATTTTAGACAAAAAGTTAATAGGTAAAAAGTATCCTGTGATAAACTTTGATGTAGAAATTGAAATATTGCGCCTTTTTTCTAAGGCTACCGGTCAAGAAGATCCCATTTACTTCAATAAAGAAGCTGCACGTAAGGAAGGCTATCCATCTATATTGGCTCCCCCAACTTTCTTGATAGCTGTTGCTATGCGGCAAGAGAATCCTTACCTCTATTTAACTGATCTTAATGTCCCAATAGGGCGCATTCTTCACGCTAACCAGGAGTATAGTTATTTTTCCCCTATTCATGCAGGTGACCACCTAAAAATGGATAGTAAAATTGATAATATATTTGATAAAAAGAATGGAGCCTTGCAATTCGTATCCTTTTTTTCAGTGTATACAAATCAAAATAATTTAAAAGTTGCTGAGTCGATTTCAACGGTGGTGGTTAGATGAAAGATTTTGAGAACTTGAAACTAGACGTTGGTGATAAAATCCCAACACTTGAGTTGAATGAAATTTCAAGATCATCGCTTGCTTTGTATTCTGAAGCCTCAGGTGATAATAATCCAATACATACAGATATAGATTTCGCAAAAGAATCTGGCCTCCCTGATGTGATAGCCCATGGAATGTTGATTATGTCTTATCTTGCAAGAGCATTGACCAATACATTTCCACACCAATCCTTAACTGATTTCTCATCAAAATTCATTTCAATGACTCAAATTAATGATAGATTGTTATGCTCAGGTAAAGTAACCAGTAGGGAAGAGGACTCTAATAAAAATACAATTCTCAAAGTTTCATTAAACGTTGTAAATCAAAACGGTGAAAAAAGAATCACAGGTAGAGCGACTATTAAGACTAAACCTTAAAATTTTGCTGAACAAAGGATAGATAAATATGCAATTTAACGAAGAACAAATTGCCCTAATTAAGACTGTGCGTGAATTTGCAATTAAAGAAATTCATCCACATATTGAAGAATGGGAAAAATCTGGAATGTTTCCTGCCCATTCATTGTTCAAAAAACTAGGCGCGCTCGATTTGCTTGGAATAACTAAAAGTAAAGAATTTGGTGGTATGGGCCTAGATTATAGCTATGGATTAGTTTTTGCTGAAGCGTTGGGCCATGCATGGGATTTAGGAATTATTACTTCGATTGGCGTTCATACAGATATGGCAACACCCCCAATTGATCGCTATGGGTCAACTGAATTAAAAGAGGAATTTTTATCTCCTGCCATTAAAGGAGATTATATAGCAGCTCTCGCTGTTAGTGAGACGGGAGGTGGATCAGATGTAGCAGCGTTAAAAACTTTCGCCCGCAAGGATGGCGATGATTATATTATCGATGGTGAAAAAATGTGGATCACAAATGCAAAGCAAGCAGACTTCTTTTGCACTTTGGTAAATACTAGCAATGAAAGTCCGCATAAAAATAAATCGTTGATACTTATTCCTGCAACTGCTGCGGGTTTGACGATTGGTGATAAAATAGAAAAACTCGGTCAGCATACTTCTGATACAGCGCCTATCTTTTTTGATAATGTTCGAGTTCCTCAGAGGTACTGTATTGGTAAGGAAGGAGAAGGGTTTAAAATACAGATGCAGCATTTTCAAGAGGAGCGAATTTTTTTATCAGCCAGCATACTAATCGTGCTTGAGAAATGTATTTCTAAGACAATTGAATTTTGTAAAGATCGGCATGCTTTTGGAAAAGCAATTATTGAAAACCAGTCAATACAATTTAGATTAGCAGAATTACAAACTGAAGTAGAAGCGCTTAGAGCACTAATTTATCAAGCCTGTGAAAATTTTATTTTAGGTAAAGATATGACTTATTTGGCATCAATGGCAAAATTAAAAAGCGGAAGGCTTGCTAGGGAGGTATCTGATACATGTTTACAATACTGGGGAGGGATGGGCTTCACTTGGGAAAACCCAGTATCTAAAATATACAGGGATTCTAGAGTGTCATCAATTGCTGGAGGAACTGATGAAATCATGCTCCAGATCATTTGTAAGAAAATGGATTTACTATGACTTCAAGCTTCAAAGCATTTGTTGTTAGAGAAGACGATAGTGGTGTTTTTTCTAACTCTATTGAAAATAGAAGCATTGATGATTTGCCGGAAGGCGAATTAATTATTAAAGTTTCTTATTCTTCAATTAATTATAAAGATGCTCTATCAGCTTCAGGTAATAAAGGAATAACTAAATATTATCCACATACGCCTGGAATAGATGCTGCAGGCATAATAACGGAATCGACAAGTTCTATGTTTTCATCTGGTGATAAAGTAATTGTCACTGGATATGATATGGGGATGAATACTCCCGGTGGTTTTTCTGAGTATATACGTGTTCCTGATAAATGGGTAGTAAAACTACCCGATAGTATTTCGCTAAAAGAGTCAATGGCGCTGGGCACAGGAGGCCTAACAGCAGGATTATGCATAAGACTTCTTCAAAAGAAAAATGGAATCAAGAATAAGAAAGCTATTGTTACAGGGGCCACTGGAGGGGTAGGCTGCTTAGCTGTTAAACTGCTATCAAAACTTGGTGCAGATGTTACTGCGGTAACAGGCAAAAAAAATTCATCAACATTTCTTAGCGCATTGGGTGCCAATACTATTTTATCCCTTGATGAGCTGAAACAACAGTTTCGACAGCCACTATCAAAAGGCCTTTTCGATATAGGGGTCGATGTGGTTGGAGGTGAGGTGTTATCAGGTTTACTTACATGCTTAAAACGCGAAGGTAGTATAACATGCTGTGGAAATGTTGGCGGTGTCAGTTTTGAAACGAATATTTTTCCCTTTATTTTAAGAGGGAATAGTTTGCTTGGAGTAGATTCTGCTGAGAGAAGCCTTGAAGAAAAACAATGGCTGTGGAGACAATTTTCAAAAGAATGGAAAATTGAAGATATGGATCAGTTTAGCCGAACTATAAGTTTAGATGATCTAGATTTTGAATTAAAAAAAATATTACAGGGCGGTCAAACTGGTCGGGTAATAGTTAAAACTATATAGACTAGAATTTTGCGTTAAATTTTAAGGTAAACTGTCTACCTAGTTTAGGTCCACCTATAATTTCTCGATGAACATCATCATTTATATTATTTATGTTGAATAGTAGATCGTATTTATCGTTAAACCGATAGCCAAGCATTCCATCTAGGACAAAATAGCTTTCAATCTTACCAAAATGGACACCAGCTGCCCAATCGAATTCAGGTATGTATCTTGCCCCAATATTGCCAAATAATCCTTTTTTAGCAATGTAAGCTAATTTTCCATTTAACTTGTATTGTGGTGCATTTACAGGATCATAATCTCGTGTAAGTGGGTTGTAGAATTTATCTTTACCAATAAACGAAACATTTAGATCTAATGTGACATTTTTTGTTAAGAACGCATAAATACTGGCATCCATTCCCCATAGATTAACTTTTCCATAATTAATATTTGTGAGAATAAGTGGAGGGGATACTGGCCATTTATCATCAGTGAGGTATGCACCAAGTGTATCTCCATTTTGGTCGATATCCATCCATGAACCTTGCCTTTGTTGTTGCGAGAGTCTCCAAAAATTTGTGGTGCTACCCGCCATTTGGACAGTCATATTAAGAACATCATTCCACTCAGCGCTTCCATATGGAATATAGCGACTTCCAACAATACCATCTCCACCATCAGTCCAATTGCTATTTTCCATTGCGGGTATGACACCCATAATTTCAGGATCTGGATTATCAACTGCGTAAAAACCACTCTTGCTTGTATCGAGTAATACCGGTGTAATCCAAGTCAGGTCACTTACGAAACTTGAATAAGTACTATTGTAAAGATCAAAGGTTAATCTAAACTTATCTGAAACGATTCCGGAATAACCAATTTCATACGTCCATACGGTTTCCGATTCAATTTCATTAATACGCGTATAATCTTCAGGCTTCACCTCCCAGCCAGGTCTTCCAAGTACTGCTGGGATCCACATCATTGCCCCTTCAGGTATTGGTGCTAGCTGAAACTCGGTTTTAGAATTTGCGCGAACATCCCAGTACATCAATTTATTTAATGAATCTCTAAAAAATGTATACCCCTTATCATTGCCACGCGCCATAACTGAAAAGATACTATATTGAGCTGCTTTTACATCTAAATACAGTCCTTGAGAGCTTGGCGTATTAAAAGCTTTAGCAGCCGTTAGACGTATTGTATGATTATCATCAGGCTTATAGAGAAGTCCAATTTTTGGAGAAGCCTGAGGAATATATTTTAGCGTACCTCCACCTAATGGATCATTCAAAAATGTTAATCCACTTTCTTCATCTGTAAGTCCACTATGCAAATCAATCCTTCCCGCAAGGATAAGTTCAAGATAGGAATTTAATTTTGTCTGTGTCTGCGCGTATAGACCAAATTCATTGGTTACAAATAACTCATCCCACTCATCAACCTCCCCATCTCTATCATTATCAACGCCATCTCTACCGTAGCTTTGTGGAGCTCTGCCCCCTGTGCCATCGGGAAGAATAGTTCCATATGTCTCAGGCATCGTGCGCTGATAATCTCCACCCCAGACAAATCGGGTATTCATTAAATTTTTAAACTCTGTTGAATGTTGGAATTGAAAGTGGAAAAACGTGGACCGATCAACTACGATTTCACCGGTTCTCATGTTACGCGTATTACCTGAGTTGCTGGTATTTAAATAAGCTTGCGCAAACCAATTCTTATAGATCCAGCGACCCTGATAAAAATTATAGATCCAATCGTAAGCTAAATATCGTCCAATACCTGTAATATTTATATTCTTTGCGCGCGCATGTCCAAAATTCAAACTTACAAAATGGTCTTCAGAAAAATCGTAATCCATACGAAGATCTAAGCGTTGATTGCTTATATCAAAATCAGGTAAATCATCAATCCCATCAATATTTGTATCACTGATAATATTATCTTTTCCAAAGTAAGTTGTGTCATATTTTCCATCACCATCACGATCAACTTTAATATCCCAACCATCCCAAATTGCGCGGCCATCATCAAAGAGATCATCAAGAATATCACCATCTAAGCCATCTTCTCGCCATTGACGGTAATGCTCTTTCTTTTCATCGACCTCTATATATTCCCAGTCGTGTGCTGTAAAGTGTACGGCAGACATTTTGTAACTGAACTTATTGATTTTTCCTGCATGCCTTACTTGCATTTTATTGAATTCTCTTGTTCCGGTTGTATATCCAATATTCGTCCCAAGGGACTCTGAAGGTTTCTTAGAGATAATATTTACTACGCCAGAATGCGCGTTTGGACCGTATAGCGCTGAAGAGGGGCCAAGTACTACCTCAATTTGGCTCACATCATCGGAGGTTAGCGGTATAGTATTGTAGGCGATCAATCTTAAGGATGGGACGTTGGCCATTCTACCATCAGTCAATGTTAACAGTCTACTTGAGAAACTAGAGTTGAATCCCCTAGCGCTTAAGTTATAACTATCCATTCCCGACGCAGTAAAATCAACACCCTTAATATTTTTAAAGTAATCTCCAAGATTAGGATTGCTTTCGCTACGAATTTTAAGCTCAGAAATCACAGAAATCGCAGCAGGAGCATCGGTAATTTTTTCTCGTCTCCCCCTGCTTGCAGTAACCACATACTCTTGCAGCTGAATAGCAGAAACCGCTAGCTGAATACTTAAATTTTGGTAGGTAGTTGGATCAACATCAAAAACATTGAGGGTTGATTCATAGGTTTCGTATCCAATGAATGAAACTTTAATCTCATAATCGCCATTAGGTACATTTTTGATTTCAAAATAACCCTCACCATCAGCTGCGGTACCTAGGTTGGTTTGCGCAAGGACAATATTTGCACCCGGCAATGCTTCACCATTGGACCTATCCGTAATTGCACCAAAAATTGTATTCTGACTTAGCGCAATATTCAAAATGAATAATAGAGATAATAATATTTTTTTCATTCAATCCATTAATGTATTAAAAAAAGGGGCAATATTTATTTTAATTGCCCCTTTTTAATTTAAGGATACACTAAAACTTTGAGAGTTCAGCTGTAATTAACTATGGTCGTGACCTTCGTGATCATCCATTCTTTCCCAATGAGAGTCAATATCAATTATCTCATTAGTTGGTACACATACAGCTTCACGTACCTTAAAATACATTTTACCACCGGCTGCAGCATTTGCGCCACTGAATATACGATTGCTATCGTTTACAGGTACTGGTTGCTGAGGATTTGAACTATCCACAAGTACGGTGTAAGGAACGCCAAACGCAGTTGCTCCATTACCACCAGCTAGGTTATCGTAGTGCATGAAAACGATCATGTCTCCTGCGCCAATCGTGCCGTCACCATCAAGGTCAGTTAATGGATTTTTCGTATCTGTGACTTGTGAAGTAGCTGCTACATTAATATTATAGAAATAGAAGGTGAATTGATTACCCCAAAAAGCTGGAATAGCTGGGTTTATTATATATCCACCCGAAAATTCTGGATTCAAGACAGTGGGATCAGGGTCAGCAGAAGCAATGTTTCCGTTCGCATCATTAAATACATTACCGTAACCTTGTATCACGCGGTCATCACCTTCATTCCAAGCGCTTTGAACTTCTGCATACTTTACATCATGACCATCACGATCCTTATAAGCGATATTCATCACATCATGCGGTTCAGCTGATCCCTCTACACCTTTAGTAATTTTATATGAACCATCCATAAATGGTGCTAGAACTGCTCCACCTAATGTTGGATCAGGTTGAATCATGAAATTTCCAGGTTTAGCATTACCATTAGCATCTACATCAATTTTATAAAGACCTTCATCAGTGATTGATGCCACTGTGATGGTTGTTTGACAGTTTGCTTGACGGACAGTTGGGTATGTACCTTTAACTTCATAGGAAGCGTCCGCGCCTTTAGAAGGGGCATCCAATGTTATAAGTTCAAGGTCTACCTTAAATCCCTCTAGCGCTTCAGGTGTAGGTAAATTCAATGTTCGAGGAAAACCTGGAACATTATCTCCATCTCCAACATCGATTAATGTTTGGGAAGCACCTAGATAACCTGGTGATGAAGTACCACCTATAGCTTGAAAAAAGGCTGCGGTGCCTGCATCGCCATTTGCATCCCAATCAACAACATGCTTGTAGCGTTGTGATTTATCTTGACCTGCAGGAACAGTAACTATACGCGAATATGCAGCGCTGTAGCCCACAAGTTCCCACTCACCAACAACATCCCCGTTATTCACTACCTTTTCATCGTCTTCACAGGAAGTGAATAGTAGCGTTGAGGAAATCGTTAAAAATAAAACTTTTGATAAAAGCTTTTTCATTATGTTCTCTCCTTTAATAAAGTGTATTCTTAAAATTTTTAAGTAAGCAATAATTACAAACAGAATTACTGTTTGAACTGATAAAAAGTACGTCTTTACTATAAAATCGGCAAATATTTTTTCAATCCATTAAAATTCAATTATTTCGCTTAATTTACTGAGTATAAGAATTGTAATTTATAACTACAACAAACAATTATATTTAAGAGCTTAAGATAAAATTCATTTATGAAAATTGCTGTTTTAGTTAAACAAGTACCTGGATCCGAATCTCCTTTAACAATAAGCACGTCCCAAAATTGGCTTGAAGAAAGTGGCGTAGCCTATATCATGAATGAGAGTGATAACTACGCGATAGAAGAAGCGTTACAAATCTGCGAAAAAAATGGAGATAGCGAAGTAGTAGTGGTAAGTATGGGTCCTGATCGAGTTCAAAAAGTTATTCGCGAAGCACTTGCAAAAGGTGCTCATCGCGCCATACACATTCGAACCGATGCCCAGGATTCTACTGACCCATTAACAACTGCATCTGTGCTTGCAGAAAATCTTAGAAGTGAAAATTTTGATCTTATTTTTTCTGGGCTTCAATCCGATGATCTTGGCTTTGGGCAAACTGGTATCATCTTAGGAGAAATGCTTGAAATGTCGACAGCATCCCTTGCCATGGCCACAGAGGTTACTAATGACTCTATCAAGGTTAAGCGAGAGCTTGAAGCGGGATATTTTCAATGGGTTACAATGTCTTTACCTGCAAGTATTAGCGTTCAGTCGGGATGTAATGTACCTCGATACCCTTCCTTAAAAGGTATCATGGGTGCTAAGAAAAAAGCAATCAGTGAGGTGGCCTCTACTAATAAGGATCAACATCAATCTATTAAAAAATTATATCCACCAAGTAGCTCTAAAGAAACCCTAATGATTGAAGGTTCAACAGATGAGGTTGTTGATAAGTTGGTACAAGTGTTAAAAAATGAAATTAAAATTGTTTGAGCAGTTAAGATGAGTATTTTAATCATTCTTGAAGATAATAATGGTAAAATTCACCGTATGGGGCTCGAGTCAATTGTTGGAGCTCAAGAACTTGCATCTTCATTGGGGCTTAAAACCTCTGCAGTTGTGATGGGAAGCAATGCAGATGCTTTAGCAGATGAAGCTTCCCAGTTTGACTTGGGAGAGGTAATACGAATAAAAGACGAACTGTTATTAACCTATTCTTCGGATGGATATACGCATGCAGTAAAGCAAATTATTGATAGTGAGTCTCCAGCTTATGTTCTATTTGGACATTCTTATCAGGTAAGAGATTATGTTCCAAAACTAAGCGCTAAACTTATGAAGCCTTTTCTAGCTGACAACATCGCTTTAAATGTTGAAGGCAGTACAATGATACTAACTAAACAAATGTTCAATGCTAAATTGTTTTCAGATATTGCCCCTTCAGATGCAGGCCCACACCTAATTAGTTTCCAATCTGCAGCGTATAATGCAGACACAATTGCATCTGGAAGCCCCAATCTTCGAGATTATGAAGTTTCACTAGAACCCTCAATGCTCAAAACACAATCCGAAGAACCTTTCAAAGAATCCGCAGAAGACCTAGACCTTACCGCTGCTGAATTAATTGTTTCTATCGGCAGGGGTATTGGCAAAGAAGAGAATATTCCCTTAGCCCAAGAATTTGCAAAAACTATAGGCGCTGAGCTTTCTTCATCTAGGCCAGTTGTAGATTCTGGTTGGCTACCATCAGTCCACCAAGTTGGTAGTTCGGGCCAATCTGTTTCCCCGAAAATGTATTTAGCGCTGGGTATTTCTGGCGCAATACAACACGTTGTTGGCATGAAGGGATCTAAGAATATTGTAGCGATAAATAAAGATCCCGATGCACCCATCTTTGAGATTGCTGATTATGGCGTTGTTGGTGATGTTCTAGAAATTTTACCAAAATTGACCGAAGCGCTAAAATAAATTTTATTAGATGCTTACCGGAATAGAACGAATCGCTTTTTTAGTTCTCGTTATTTTTTCAGTCAGCCTGTCATATATTACATTTTCCCAGATGTTTAAAGTCATTGATCGAGGCACTCAGCCGATCGATTGGAAGTCCGTAATTAAAAAATGGCCAAAAGGTTTGGCCATTTTTATAAGTCAAAAAACCCTTTTTAAAACACGCCCTATAGTTGGAGCCATCCACGCCGGTGTTGCATGGGGGTTTACTTTATATCTGATCGTTAATATTATCGATGTTTTATACGGCATAGTTCCTGGGTTTAGATTCTTACCCAATAATTTTTTTGGAGACATTTACCGTTTCTTTGTAGATAGCTTTAGTATAATAGTATTATTTGGTGTTGTTTTATTTCTTTTACGAAGATTTGTCACAAAAGATCAGCGCTTGAGCACAAATGAGCCCGTGATGTTGAGCTCTGCTGCAAAAAAAGGAATAAAAAGAGATTCGCTCATCGTTGGCATTTTTATTATTCTACATGTTGGTTTTAGGTTTGTTGGCGCATCGTTTGAGGTTGCTATACATGGTACAGATTGGAGTCAGCCAGGCGCCACCATGGTTGCTTCTCTATGGAATGGTTTACCCGATGATAGCCTTGTCTTTGGTGAGCATCTAAGCTGGTGGATCGCGCTGGGTTTGATTTTACTTTTTATACCATATTTTCCTTACTCAAAGCATGCGCATTTATTCATGGGACCCCTTAATTATATGGCTGAGACGAAACGACGCTCAATGACAACACTTGAGATCATGGATCTTGAAGATGAAAATGTCGAACAATTTGGTGCTTCTAAATTAGAGCACTTACCACAAAAAGAGCTTTTAGATGGGTATGCCTGCATTATGTGCAATCGATGTCAGGATATTTGTCCAGCCTATCAAACAGGAAAAGAATTATCACCAGCCGCACTGGAAATCAATAAGCGTTATTATTATAATGAAAATATGAAAGAATTTGCAAATGGCTCTGAAAGTCTGGATTCATTATCTAAATGGATGCTCTCGGAAGAAGCTGCCTGGTCATGCACTACGTGTGGTTTTTGCCTGGAGGCTTGCCCTGTTGGTAATGAGCCTATGGTAGATATTCTTAGGATGAGGCAGGACCTTGTACTGATGGAGAGCAATTTTCCACGTGATGCCATGGAGGTTTTTGATAAAATTGAAAATTATGGCAATCCTTGGGGAATGTCCCCACAAGATCGAGAAAAGTGGACTGATGGAATGGAAGTGCCCGTCATGCGAGAAAAGGGTTCTGCTGAATATCTATACTGGGCTGGTTGCTCGGGTGCATACGATGATCGAGGAAAAGATATCTCCCGTTCTGTAGCAAAAATTATGAATGAAGCTAATATTGATTACGCAATTTTAGGAAATGAAGAAACGTGCACAGGGGATTCAGCTAGGCGGATTGGAAATGAATATTTATTTCAGATGCAAGCTGCTCAAAATATAGAAAATTTTGAAAAGTATGATGTAAAGAAGATTGTTACACAATGCCCGCATTGCTTAACTACCCTTAAAAATGATTATGCTGAAATTGGTACGGAGCTTGAGGTGGTTCATCATTCAGAGTTTATTGCAGATCTTATTAAAGATGGTAAGATAGAGCCAGAAGCATCATTCGATGAAGATATTACTTTTCATGATGCGTGTTATGTTGGTCGTCACCACGGTGAATACGATGCCCCAAGAGAAGTTTTGCAATCCGTTTTATCAGATAATGCTTCCGTTGTTGAAATGCCCCGTAACAAAGAACAAAGCTTTTGTTGTGGTGCTGGAGGTGGTAATATGTGGTATGAAATAAAGCAAGGAAAACGTATAAACGTTGAACGTTTTGAAGAGGCTATTGAAACCGGTGCAAAAAAAGTAGCAACTTCCTGCAACTTTTGCATGATCATGATGGAGGATGGGAAAAAAGTAACCGGTCAAGACCAAAAAATGGAAGTTTTCGACATTGCTGAACTCGTTGCGGAGAGAATATAACCCATGCCAAAACATTTTAAATTTTTAATAATCTTATTATTAATTACTATCCATCTAAAAGCACACTCAGATGAAGGCAATGCAGAAGCCTTGAAGTATAAATCTATGGATGCTGTACGGACTGAAGCGCCACCTTTAATTGATGGTGATATAACTGATGATGTATGGAAGCAAGCAATAGTCTTAGAAGATTTTATTCAGTTCGATCCTTATAATCTTAAACCAGCTAGTGTAAAAACAGAAGTTCGACTATTATATGATGATAAGTATTTATACATAGCTTTTCAAAATTACGACCCCAATCCTTTAACAATTATGTCGCGCATGAGTAGACGCGATGACTTTGAAGGTATGGAAAAGAATGTGGATTGGGTTGGGTTTGGAATTGATTCCAATAATGATGATATGACTGGAAATTGGTTTATGCTATCTGCGGCAGGAGTGCAGCTAGATGTTTCTGTAAATGAGAGTGGTGGATGGAGAGATAAATATGACATGAGCTGGAATGCAGTTTGGGATGGTGAAACCTCTATTCATTCTGAAGGCTGGTCAGCTGAGATTCGAGTTCCTTTTAATGTTTTTCAATACACTAAAGATTCGTCTCAAATTTGGGGTGGGACTTTTCAACGAGGCTATTATGCTAGTCAAGAAGAAATCCATTGGCCTGGCAGGACAAAAGGAGCTAAAGGTAATATCCCTCATTTTGGAATTATTAATGGAATAAAAAATATTCCACAGCCTAACAATCTTGAATTAGTTCCTTATGTTTTGGCTGGACAAACCCAAACCGATAACAAAATTCAAGAAAGAAATTTAGGTTTAGATTTACGTTATAATATTAGCTCTACGGCAACACTTAATATGACGTTTAATCCCGACTTTGGTCAAGTTGAGGCTGATCCTTCGGTATTAAATTTATCTGCGTTTGAAACACGCTTGAATGAAAAAAGACCGTTTTTTGTACAAGGCGCAAGTTTTTTTAATAGCTGGCTTAGGCTATTTAATTCAAGAAGAATTGGTCAGCGACCAAATTTTATTGATCCAGCTTCTGGAAGTATCATTGATCGACCTAATGAAACAACAATATTGAGTGCTGCTAAAATTTTAGGAGAAACACCCTCTGGAATAAAGTACGGTATAATTAATGCAGTTACAAATCAAGAGTATGGTACGCGAGAATTCGAAGATGATGGAATTAATAAAAAAGAAAAATTCTTAATTGAGCCTTATTCAAATTACTTTGTTGGTAGATTAACAAAACCTGTTATAAATGATCTTTCTACAATAGGATTTATGACAACTGATGTTACGCGAAATGGATACAGTGATATTGCAAGGAGCTTAAAAGGTGATTGGCTTCTCAATCTTATGAACAACAAGTTTGAAATTACTGGAGAGCTAGCAACAACAATCAACAATGATATTAGAGGGCACGCTGGTCGCCTTAGATTGGGTTATAGAAATCCCGTATTGTGGGAAGTAGCTACTTGGGCAGGCTTCTCTGATAACAAATGGGATGTTAACGCAATGGGCTTCCAAGAAAAAAATAATAATTGGTATTCTGGCGCACGTATTTCACTTAGAAGAGATCAACCTAAAGGTATTTTTCTCAATCAAGATTTAAGTGCAAGATTATGGCTCTCCGGATTGCATAATGGACTAATCACAAGAAATAATCTAGAAATTGAACTTGAAAATAAATTTATCAATTATTGGAACTTGGGAATTCAAGTAGAGTTCAACCCTCAAACTTACGTAGATGATGATATTTATCGTGATTCAAGAGCTGTACTTATTAAGGACGAAGCATGGCAATCTTACAATATATGGTTTTCTACTGACCAGAGAAAAACCTACATAATCCGCCCTTGGTATAAATTAAACAAAGGAGATGGCATTGCTAATAATTTTAGAGATGATGAAGTCGAATACGGCCTTGAGTTAAAATTGAAACCAACCAATAATATTAATTTTTCAATCAATTCATCGCTTGAGAATAAAACAGGCTTCATGCAATGGGTCGATATTGTAGATAATAATAATGGAAGATTTGAAGATGAAAATGGCAAATATGATATTGTTTACGCAAAAACAAAGCGAGAGAAAATAAATACCAGGTTAAGGATGAATATCGCATTTACTCCAAAAATGACTTTCGAGGCTTTTTACCAACCATTTAATGTTGATATGGATTATAATGATTATTATAGACTAGATGAGGAAAGATCATTCAAGACGAGTAATATTAATTATACCGATGATAAGAATTTTGAAATCAGCAATCAAAGAGGCACTTTTGTGTACCGTTGGGAATTCCGCCCAGGCAGTTTAATATATGTAGTATATAATCTTAATGATAACAATTATTATTCAAGCCAAGACCAGGAATGGAGTAATTCTAAATCGAATTCCCTTTTCTTAAAGTTTGATTATTTTTTCCAGCCTTAAATCTAATTTTTCGATAGATCAATTAGATCTATTTTTAAAGATTTAGCATGCGCTATAATTCGCTCATCGCGGTAGAATTCTCCAAAGTAGATTTTACCGATTCCAACATTGGCGATTAGTTTAAAGCAGTCAAAACATGGAGAGGCTGTAATATATATTTCACTCTGATCAATATTAATTCCATGTTTTGCAGCCTGAACAATAGCGTTGGCTTCTGCATGGATTGTTCTAACGCAATGATCATTATCCATTTCATGACCTACGTCATCGCAGTGATTTAGACCTTTTATTGAGCCATTGTATCCAGTAGATAATATGGTTTTTCCACGAACGATAACTGCACCGACATGTTTGCGATCGCATGTTGATCGCGAAGAAACTTCTTGTGCAATATTCATGAAATATTTTTCCCAGCTAACTCTTGTATCCGTCATTTTTTACTTTACTCTTTAACGTAAATTTTAACTGCTGAACGTAGTTCACCAAAGTAGATTCTTTCAACAGTTTGAGATAGGTGAGCTGTAATAATAAGATAGGCCCAGGTTGGAACGGGAATATCCGTACATCCCTTGATTAGAACACGTTTGTTTTTATATTGATTCCAATCGGTTGATTTTACTTTTTCTCTAAAGGATTTTTCTTTCAGTATCCCTTCATCTAGAAAGTCATCAAGGTAGATAGTATCCATTTACTCAATAATTTTATCTGAAGACATATACACTTCTTTGTTATCACCCATAAAATGGTGGTAGTCCAGAATTCCATACCCTTCGTAGTTGCGAGTGGGGCAACTTTTGCAAACTGGTTTTCCATCCGTTCGATGTTGGACTAGATTCAAAAGCTTTTTGTCAGTTTCAGCAGCACCTGCAACTAATTTTTCATCCGTTTCAACATACCAGCGCATTGTAATTAGATATTTGTATTTTTTTGATTCTTTATCTTTTTTACTCATTTGATATCTCCTTTTATATTCAATCAGAATCAATTAGAAAATAAGTATTAATCATGCAAAAATATTTAATGTTTTTTTAATACTTTCAACAAGCTGATCAATATCATCCGTATTATTGTATAGGTAAAAACTTGCCCGCGCTGATGCGGAAATACCTAATTTATCCATGATAGGTTGAGCGCAGTGGTGCCCCGCACGAATACATATATTATCTGTATCAAGAAATTTTGCTAGATCATGCGAATGAATATCTTTTATGTTGAACGGGATAACAGCACCCCTATTTTTGGGGCTTCCGTATAGGATAATCCCATCAATGGTTGATAACGACTCTAATCCATATTGCAATAATTTTTCTTCATGGCCTTGTACCTTATTGAGGCCTATATCATTCAAAAAATCTATAGCAGCACCAAGACCGATAACTTGAGCAATATTTGGCGTTCCTGCTTCAAATTTCCAGGGTACATCGTTCCAGGTTGAGCTATTAAGAGTAACTTTATTTATCATTTCTCCTCCCCCTAAAAAAGGATCCATTTCTTCTAGTAAAGATTTACGACCGATAAGTACTCCAACCCCGGTAGGGCCAACCATCTTGTGCCCGGAGAAAACATAAAAATCACAATCTATTTCACTTAAGTCAACTGGAAAATGCGGGGCAGATTGTGCTCCATCAATCAATGTAATAACACCTTTTGATTTTGCAAGATTTACTATTTTCAAAATGGGATTGATTGTCCCAAATACATTTGACTGATGTACTAACGCCACTAGTCCAATATTATTCATAACATCATCAATAGAAGATAGGTCAAGTGTGCCATCCTCAAGCAAAGGAATATGATTGATAAATGATTTGGTTCTGTTTGCAGTCAACTGCCAAGGGACAAGATTGCTATGATGTTCCATTTCAGAAACCAACACACCTTTTTCTTTATTTATATTACTATTTCCCCATGAGTAAGCAACTAGATTAATAGATTCTGTCGAACTTCGAGTGAAAATTACTTCATGAGAATTAGGAACATTAAGAAATTTTTTTACCTTTTCTCTAACCTGTTCATATTCATTGGTTGCTTTCTCGCCAATTTGATAGAGTGCACGATGCACATTGGCATTATAATTTGAATAATAAGAACTTACTGTATCAATTACGATCTGAGGCTTTTGGGTGGTGGACGCAGAGTCTAGATAGACCAGATTTTTTCTTTCAGTAAAAATTGGAAATTCTTTACGCAGGTCATCAGCTTTTAGCATTAAAGCATCCCTAGTTGCAATTTTGCTGCCTCATTAATCATATCTCTATCCCAAGGAGGATCCCATACCAACTCCACACTAACATCTGCAGTACCAGGTATTCCTTCAATCTTCTGCTTCACCTCACCTGCTATCATATCACCCATTCCACATCCTGGAGCCGTTAATGTCATTTTAATTTCCACATTACTACCACCCTTTGAACTATCAGATAAGCTACACGAATAGATTAATCCAAGATCAACAATATTGACAGGAATTTCAGGGTCATAGCATGTTTTCATTGCTTCCCAGACTGCTTTTTCATTTGCTTTTCCATCTTTTTCAGTTTCTTCGAGCCAGGGTTGAACTTCAGGTATTTTACCAATAGCATCTGCATCAACCCCTTCAATTCTCACTAGATTGCCACGGATCATTACTGTATATGACCCACCCAATGCTTGAGTGATATGTCCTTCTTCACCTTTTTTTAGGGTGATTTTATTCCCAAAGGGAATTAATGTTGCTTCACAGTCTCTTTCAATGATTACTTGTTCATCTATATCTGAATACATAATTAATCCAACATATCTTTTTGAATTTTATTGATTGCACTGCTAAACCCATTTGTTCTTTGGCTACTAATAGCGCGGTCCAAGCCAACAGCTTCTAAGAATTTACTTCCATCAATTTCTCTGATCTCATCTGATGAATGCCCATTAAATGACCTCTCTATCAATGAAAGAAGACCTTTAACAATCATTGCATCTGAATCAGTTTTAAAATAATAATTTGTACCTTTTGACTCTTTGATGATCCAAGCTTGAGAGGTACACCCATGTATTCGATTTTGCTCAATTTGCTCCTCTTTTGAAATTCCATTGGACATTTTTGCAAGATCTACTAAATAAACATATTTATCCCTTGGATCAGAAAAAATTGAAAACTCATCTTTAATTGTTTTTAGTTTTTCATCAATATTTGACATCAGTCCAAAATCCTTCTGAGAGCTAAAGATACTTTATCATTGACATATTCTTTTGTATCTAAATTTTGAATTGACTGAATGACATCACCCGCAAAACCCTCTACAATCAATTCCATTGCCCTTTTTTTATTTAACCCTCTAGATCTTAAATAAAATAATGCCTCATGATCAATTTGTCCCGTCGTAGATCCATGAGAACATTTTACATCATCTGCATAAATCTCTAACTGGGGATTGGCATTCATTAATGCTGATGGGCTGAGAACTAAATTCTTATTTGATTGACTTGCATCGGTTTGCTTGGTTTTTTCTTTTACCACCACTTTCCCATTAAATACACCCGAAGCTTTATCGGACAAAATATATTTAAACAATTGATTGCTGTGGCATGCATTGCTTGAATGGTCAACTATTACATGCTGATCATGATGTTGTTTATTTTCAATTAATGATAAGCCATTAAGATTTGCACTTGACCCCTTTTCTTTGAAATTCAATTTAATATTATGCCGGTAAAGCGATCCACCTAAGGATATTGAATTTGTATTTAGTTCGCTTTCACGATGAAGAATGTAATCGGTATTAGCTGTAAGGCTTGATGCAGTGCTATCCTCCTGAATAAGTACATGGTTCAAATGAGCATTACTTTCGATCTCAATTTTTGTAACAGAATTCGTGAAATAGGAAATAGGCGTTGATCCTATATAATGTTCAATGATGGTGGCTTCTGATCTTTCCCCTAAATGAAAAACAAAACGAGGGTGATTCATTAATGCATCCGAGAGCTCTGTTGTGAGGTAGATTATTTGAATAGGCTTTGAAAGACGCAAATTGCTTGGAATATAAATCGGTAACCCGGAATTCATCATCGATGTATTTAGAGAAACAAACGGATTTGAACTACCCGAAACGCCAACTGATTTATTTTCAAATGAATACAATTTAGGGTTGGATTGAAAATGCTCCAACCCGGTAGATATTAATACCTCATTGGGCACTTCAGACAACTTAGGCTGGTAATGCCCATTAATAATGAAAATAAGATAGGTATTTGGAATACGTCCAGGAATATTTTTTGGAATAGGAGGGAGGTCTTTTTCCCTAGAAAGGCGAAAGTCCCCTTTTTCAATTAATGAAAAGTCGGTGAATTGCCATTCTTCCCATTTTTTATTAGGGAGGCCTGTCTCTTTAAAATCATTGAAAGCTCTTATTCGTAAATCACGAAGGGCATTATCTTCATCAGATCTATATTCTAATAACGCATCAAATTGTTCTTGAAAATATTTCATGCCTCAAGCCAAGAATACCCTTTCTTCTCAATTTGTTGCGCTAAATCAATTTTTCCTGATTTTACTATTTTACCATCAATCAAAATATGGATGTGATCAGGCTCCATATATTCTAACAGACGCTGATAATGCGTGATGGTAATAAACGAACGATTAGAATTACGAAAGTTATTTACGCCTTCAGCTACAATCTTTAGTGCATCAATATCTAGGCCTGAATCAGTTTCATCTAAAATCGATAATTTTGGCTCCAATGTCAGCATTTGTAAAATTTCATTACGTTTTTTCTCTCCTCCAGAGAACCCATCATTGACTGCTCGGCTTAAATATTTCTCATCCATATTTACCAGTTTCAATTTTTCACGGATTAATCGCATAAAGTCAGCAGCGTTTACTTCATCTTGCCCATTGTGTTTGAGTTGCGCATTAAGTGCCGCTCGTAAAAAATAGGTATTGTTTACGCCAGGTATTACAACGGGATATTGGAAGGACATAAATATTCCTTCAAGGGCACGTTCTTCAGGGGACATTTCATGAATATTTTTGTTATTAAATTGAACTTCACCAGAAAAAATCTCATAATTATCTCTACCTGTAATAATATTTGCAAGTGTACTTTTCCCCGAACCATTCCTTCCCATAATTGCATGCAGTTCTCCCGGGTTTATGGTAAGGTTTAAACCTTTTAAAATGGCTTTACCATTAACACCTGCGTGTAGATTTTTTATTGATAGCATTTTTAAATAATCACTATAGAAAGGTATTAACCAACTGCGCCTTCAAGGCTGACTTCCATTAGTTTTTGTGCTTCCACTGCAAATTCCATTGGCAGTTCATTAAATACATCTTTACAAAATCCATTTACAATCATTGATACGGCGTCTTCCGTTGAGACGCCTCTTTGGTTGCAATAAAATAGTTGATCTTCTCCAATGCGTGAAGTAGAAGCTTCATGCTCCATCTGAGCAGAAGGATTTCTTACATCAATATAAGGGAAAGTGTGCGCCTCACATTCACTGCCAATCAATATTGAATCACATTGAGAATAATTTCTAGCATTATCAGCGCCTTTCATAATTTTAACACCACCCCGGTACGTGTTTTGACCTTTTCCAGCTGAAATGCCCTTAGAAATAATGGTGCTCTTAGTATTTTTCCCAATGTGGATCATTTTGGTCCCTGTATCAGCTTGTTGAAAATTATTTGAAAGGGCAACAGAATAAAATTCGCCTACGGAATTATCGCCTTTCAGTATACAGCTTGGATACTTCCAGGTTAATGCTGAACCGGTTTCGACCTGTGTCCATGATATCTTTGAATTATCACCAATACAATTGCCGCGCTTTGTAACAAAATTATATATTCCGCCTTTACCCGTTTTAGGGTCACCTGGGTACCAATTCTGAACAGTTGAATATTTTATTTCAGCATTTTTATGCGTTACAAGCTCAACAACGGCAGCATGCAATTGATTTTCATCTCTCATGGGAGCTGTACAACCTTCCAAGTAGCTTACATGGCTAGCCTCTTCAGCAATAATTAAGGTACGTTCAAATTGTCCAGTATTTGCTGCATTTATTCTAAAATAAGTTGATAATTCCATTGGACATCGTACACCTTTTGGAATGTATACAAAACTACCATCACTGAAAACAGCTGAGTTGAGTGCTGCAAAATAATTATCAGAAATTGGTACAACACTTCCAAGATATTTTTTTACAATATCAGGATGATTATGAACTGCTTCAGAAAACGAACAAAAAATTACCCCATGCTTTTCAAGCTCTTCTTTGAAAGTTGTTGTTACAGAAACACTATCAAAAACTGCATCGACAGCAACATTTGATAGCATTTTTTGCTCTTCCAAGGGTATGCCTAGCTTATTGTAGGTCTTGAGTAGTTCAGGATCAACTTCATCCAAGCTCTTCAATTTTTTTTGTTTTTTTGGAGCGGAATAATAAGAAATTGATTGAAAATCTATTTTTGAATAATTCAGTTTAGACCAATCTGGCTCTTCCATTTTTAACCATCTATGGTATGCTTTTAATCTCCAATCTAACAACCAGTCTGGCTCATCTTTTTTTGATGAAATAAATTTTATCACATCATCACTTAATCCGGGAGCAATGGTATCTTGATCGATATCGGTAACAAAGCCATATTCATATTCCTGCTTAATTGCGGAGTCAATTATTTGCTGATTTTTACTCATTCGTGTATTAGGCTGAGAAAGAAGTTCCGCAGCCACAGGTCCTTTCAGCATTAGGGTTTTTTATTTGAAATCCACCATTTAAAATATCATTTGAGAAATCAATCTCAATCCCTTTGAGGTATAGATAGCTTTTCAAGTCGCAAAAAATTTTTAAACCTTGGCTTTCAAAAACTTTATCGAATTCTTTCTGTTCTTTTTCAAAAGACATATTATAGTTCAGTCCAGAGCACCCCCCGGTGGTAACTTCCATACGCAGACCAAATCCTTTTTTACCTTCTGCTTCCATTACTGCATTTAAACGTTCTGCAGCTTTTATAGACATGATTATTCCTGAATCAAAAACTTCTTTTATTTCTGCTTTTTTGTTCATTATTCCCAATCCTCATTAATGGTTATATGATCATGATTTTCTGGTTTAGTTATTCCAAGACCAAGTTTTTTCTTAGCCTCTTCAGTGATCATTTCGGGATTCCATGGTGGGTCAAAGGTTACTTCAACAAAGGCCTGATTGACCTCACCCAATGCTTCTAGTTTATTTCTAATGTCTTGGGCAATTTGATCACCCATTGTACATCCAGGTGTCGTTAATGACATTACAATATTGATATCCGACTTTGTTTCATCGTATGCTTCTTGAATCTGGATATTATAAATGAGCCCTAGGTTCCATAGATCAACTGGCAACTCAGGATCATAGCATTGCTTTAAAATTTCAATAACTTTAGCTTCATTTATTTGACTCATTATTGGGTAATCTCCTGCAGGGAAGTATTAGAAAACATATCCCTCATATTTTGGTTAATTCTTTGGATAGGTGTAAGAATATTGCAAGACTTCATCTGAACACAATCGGAATTAGAATAACAATCCATGAGGCCAAGCGGGCCCTCAAGTTTTTCAAAAAAATCTTTCAAAGAAATTTGATGAAGATCTGCTGAGATTTTATATCCCCCAGTTGGACCTTGGATGGCCTTTACTACATTATCCTTTGCCATTTGCTGAAGGATCTTAGCCAGAAGGTGCTGCGGAATTCCATATTGCTTAGCAATTACTTTAGCACTAGTTATAGTGCCTTTTGGACTATGCTGCATATGCCGCAATGCTATTAGTGCATATTCGACTTTTCGTGTAATTTTTAACATATAATGCTTTCGAAGCCTAGAAATTTACCACTTAAGAAAAGAGGCAACAAGGATTATATGCGACAAAATTTATCGCATATAAATGATTTTTTAATTATCTAGCATATAGGGTATTGCTATTCAAGGAAATGAACTTTCCAATGATTTTTGCATCAAAGTTTGATTTCAAATTAAATTGATCAATGAAGTCATTTGCTTGTTCAGGGGGCAGGGCTATAAGTAACCCGCCGGAGGTTTGGGCATCAGCAATCATCATTTGTTGAGTAATAGATAATTGATTCGAAAAATCTGAAAATCTTGAAACAAACTTATGATTACGCTCGGTACCCTTTGGGATGATTCCTTGATGAGCTAAGTCTGATACCCCATAAAGAAAGGGTATTTCATTAAATTCAATTTCACAAGATATATTACTTGCTTTACACATTTCAGATAGATGCCCTAACAGTCCAAACCCTGTAACATCTGTTGCAGCATGCACATCAAATTGTTTCATTAATTCTGATGCAGTGCGATTTAATGTTGCCATACACTTTACAGCTTCATTTACAATTGCTTCTGAAGCGAGATCTTTCTTTAGCGCTGTTGATATAATTCCCGTACCAAGAGGTTTTGTTAATATTAAAAAATCATTTGGCTGGGCACCTGAATTCTTGACCAATAATGATTCGCTAACCTCACCAGTAACTACTAGTCCATACTTAGGTTCTTTATCATCAATCGAATGTCCACCAAGAATCGAAATCCCAGCCTCTTCAGCCTTATCGAACCCGCCTTTCAATATTAGAGTTGCAACGTCATTAGGGATATCGCCGATCGGAAATGCAAAAATATTTAATGCAAAAGTAGGCTCCGCTCCCATAGCGTAAATATCCGACAATGAATTAGCTGCCGCTATTTGACCAAATTGGTATGGATCATCTACGATTGGTGTAAAAAAATCAACAGTTTGGACCAATAGTCTATCTTTATCTAAGCGTACAACAGCAGCGTCATCGCTATCATTGAATCCCACAATAATATTTTTTGAGTTTGAGCTTTTAAAATTGCTCAGAACCTGAGCAAGGTCTTTCGGACCAATTTTACATGCTCATCCAGCGCCATGTGAAAATTGAGTTAATTTTATTTTATCTAGTTTTGACATTGGTAAAATTTAATATAAATCATATACCTTTCTTAATACCTTAAATAATAAAAAAAACTACACAATAGATTGTTTTACCGATGATTAGATAATTAAATTCATTAAGAAATCAGTGAATGAAAAATCATTTTTTATAACGTATAAACTATAATAATAAGTTTATACGTTATATGACGATTTTAATAATCAAATACTAATAAAATTTTTAAAGAAAGATTTATGAGTAAAACAACCCAAGAACTTCAAGAAGCTGTAATAAGATTTGCTGGAGACTCTGGAGATGGAATGCAGTTAACTGGGGGCAGGTTTACTGAGACCACTGCAGTATTTGGCAATGATCTTAGCACGCTCCCCGATTTTCCAGCAGAGATAAGAGCCCCAGCTGGATCTTTAGCAGGAGTAAGCGCTTTCCAGATAAAGTTTAGCTCAAAGGATATTCATACGCCTGGAGACGCACCAAATGTTTTAGTTGCGATGAATCCAGCAGCATTAAAAGTACATCAGAAAGATGTTGCGCCTGGAGGAATGATCATTTGCAATACAAATGCTTTTACCCCAAAGAATTTGAAATTAGCTGGCTATGAATCTAATCCCCTAGAAGATAAAACATTAGAGGACTATTATACTGTATACTCAATTGAGATGGGCAAGATAGTTGCTACTGCATGTGAAGATTTAAATATGCCATCTAAATCTGTTGAAAGAACAAAAAATTTCTTTGCCCTAGGGCTTTTGTTTTGGATTTATGATAGGCCAACTGAACCTACAAAAGATTGGCTAGCTGTCAAGTTTGCTAAAAAACCCGAAATAATTGAAGCTAATGTTCGCGCAATGGATGCGGGATATAATTATGGCGAAACCACAGAAATTTTTACCACACGTTATACTGTAAATAAAGCTGATTTACCTGCTGGAAAATATAGAAATGTTGTTGGAAACTATGCTCTTTCTTTAGGGCTTGCTGCTGCTGCTGAAAAGTCAAAATTAGAACTTTTCTTAGGTAGCTATCCAATTACTCCTGCAAGCGATATACTCCATACCTTATCTGCTTGGAAACATTTAGGAATAAAAACTTTTCAAGCCGAAGATGAAATAGCAGGTGTCACTTCAGCCTTAGGAGCGGCATTTTCTGGTAGCCTTGCAATCACTACTACATCTGGACCAGGTATTGCTTTAAAAGGCGAAGCGCTTGGACTGGCTGTAATTTCTGAATTACCTTTGGTTGTAATTAATGTACAACGTGGTGGGCCTAGTACAGGACTGCCAACTAAGACTGAACAATCAGATTTATTGCAAGCGCTTTACGGCAGAAACGGTGAGGCCCCTATGCCAGTGATTACCTCATCAACACCTGGAGATTGTTTCTATGTCGCGTATGAAGCATGTCGTATTGCAGTAAAATATATGACACCAGTTATGGTGTTAACTGATGGATATTTAGCTAATGGTTCAGAACCATGGCAAATCCCTAAACTTTCAGATCTTCCAGATATAAAAGTCAAATTTGCAAATAAGTCATCTAAGGTTGATGATCAATATATGCCATACCTCAGAGAGAAAAAAACATTGGCAAGGCCATGGGCGCTTCCAGGAACTGCCGGTCTAGAACATCGTATTGGTGGACTAGAGAAGGAAGATGTTACAGGGAATGTAAGTTATGATCCAGAGAATCATCACCATATGGTTGAAACTAGAGCAAAAAAAGTTGCCAATATATCAAGCGAATTTGATAAAACTGAAATTTATGGAAAAAAGAGTGGCGATGTATTGATACTTGCTTGGGGTGGTACTAGAGGAGCTTGTCGATCTGCAGCCGAAAGCCTCATCAATGATGGATTCAAAGTTGGCTATGTACACCTAAGATGGATCAACCCACTTCCAGATGACCTCGGTGAAATATTAATTAAATATAAAAATGTATTAATTCCCGAGATTAACTTTGGGCAATTAATCAAAGTAATTAGATCTGAATATCTTGTTGATGCTAAAGGACTTAATCAAGTTTATGGTAAACCAATCAGCGCAGCAGACATTCAAGATGAAGCAAAAAAATTAATAGGATAGAAATATGCCAGAATCAAAAACACAAGTAACCTACACACGAAAAGATTTTACATCTGATCAAGCCGTAAGATGGTGTCCTGGGTGCGGAGATTACGCCATTCTTGCTCAAACCCAAAAAATCTTCCCTGATCTTGGAAGAAAAAAAGAAGAGTTTGTTTTTATTTCAGGTATAGGTTGTTCAAGCAGATTTCCTTACTACATGGATACATATGGTTTTCATACGATTCATGGCAGGGCAGCAGCTGTTGCTAGCGGTGTAAAGATTGCAAGGCCAGATTTATCTGTTTGGGTTGTAACTGGTGATGGCGATGGTTTATCCATAGGAGGAAATCATACAATCCACCTTGTGCGTAGAAATTTAGATATGAATGTGATGTTATTTAATAATCGTATTTACGGGTTAACAAAGGGGCAGTATTCACCAACTTCAGAAGTTGGTAAAATAACAAAATCTACACCCATGGGTTCGCTTGATATTCCCTTTAATCCACTATCTTTAGCGCTTGGCGCTGGTTCAACCTTTGTTGCAAGAACTATTGATAAAGAAACCAAGCACTTACAAGAAATGATTAAAGAATCATACGCCCATAGAGGGACCTCTTTCATCGAAATTTATCAAAATTGTAATATCTTCAATGATGGTGCATTTGCACCATTAACTGATCGTGACACTAAATCAGATACTGTGCTTTGGTTGGAGGATGGTAAGCCTTTGACTTTTGGCGCTGAAAGCCCCAAGGGAATTCGCCTAGATGGAAATAAACCAGAAGTTGTAGAGCTTGGTGACAAATGGGGAGAAGATGATCTTCTAGTTCATGATAAAACCGACTATGTTATTGCGTCTTTACTAGCAAATATGACATACCTAACTGAATTTCCAGATCCTATCGGGGTTTTTTATAGCATCCAATCTCCAACCTATGAGGATATGCTGACCGAGCAAATAGGTCATGCCGTTAAAAGTAAACCAAAGGCATCGGTAAAAGATCTTTTAAATTCTGGTGATACTTGGATAGTTAAATAATGGAAAATTTTGGGTAGTCGCAAAGAAAAAGATAGCATGGGGCTAATTGATGTACCTGATAATAGGTACTACGGAGCACAGACCCAGCGCTCTTTACAAAATTTTAAGATTAGTGATGAAAAATTTCAAAGAGAATTAATTCGCGCATATGGCATTCTCAAAAAAGCTGCAGCAATATCTAATGAATCCGCGGGCAAGCTTGATTCCACAATATCGCAAGTCATTATTCAAGCTGCTGATGAGGTAATTGAAGGTAAATTAGATAAGCATTTTCCTTTAGTTGTCTGGCAGACCGGTTCTGGGACACAATCAAATATGAACTTTAATGAAGTGATTGCAAATCGCGCCATTGAAATTTTGGGCGGTCAATTAGGAAGTAAAGAACCTGTACATCCCAATGATCATGTCAATATGTCTCAGTCAACCAATGACACATTTCCAACTGCAATTAACATTGCAGCATCTGAAATGGTCTTCAATCAACTAATTCCATCCCTAAAAAAATTACTTAAATCACTTGATCAAAAGTCAAAAGATTTTGATTCAATCGTGAAGCTTGGCCGTACGCATCTTCAGGATGCAACTCCATTAAGCCTAGGGCAGGAATTTTCAGGATACGCCTCAGCAATAAATCACAATATTGAAAGATTGGAAGCTTCTTTGGGTCAATGCTATGAATTAGCAATGGGAGGTACTGCTGTTGGAACAGGAATTAATTCGTATGAAGGATTTGCCGATTCTGTTGCAGAAAATATCGCTTCAATTACTAGATTGCCATTTAAATCAGCCTCAAACAAATTTGAAGCTGTTGCTACTCAGGACAGTATAGTAGAATTATCAGGTTCATTAAAAACCCTTGCTGCTTCTTTATTTAAAATTGCAAATGATATTAGATGGTTAGCCAGTGGCCCACGATCAGGCATTGGTGAAATCATTATTCCATCGAACGAGCCCGGTTCATCGATTATGCCTGGAAAAGTAAATCCTACACAATGTGAAGCCATGACGATGGTTTGTGCTCAAGTTATGGGAAACGACCTGACAATTTCAATTGCAGGCGCTAGCGGAAATTTTGAATTAAATGTTTTTCGACCAGTGATCGCATATAATATTGTTCAATCTATTCGTCTATTAAATGATGCTTGTGATTCATTTCGAAAAAATTGCATTGATGGAATTACTCCTAATGAAGAAAGAATAAAATCTAATTTGTATAATTCTTTAATGCTGGTAACAGCACTGAATCCTCATATCGGATACGATAAAGCAGCTGAAGTTGCAAAGAAAGCTCACAAAGACAATACTTCACTTAAAGAAGCCGTTGTTGAACTGGGCTATATGTCAAAAGAAGATTTTGACAAATTAGTAGACCCCAATAAAATGATTAAGCCATCAGAAAAGTAATTTTTGCTTAGGCCGTAACCATGATCTTGTCTATTGGTATTAAGATAATAGGTTAGATCTTTTAAAGAATAAGATGATCTCATTTAATCAAATTCTAAAATATTTTAAAAGTGCAGCCATTGTTTCAATGCTTGGCGCAGTAACCGTTATATTGTATTTATTTTTTTTAGCTCAAAATCTACCCTCACTAGATCAGTTAGAAAATTATGACCCAGACCTAATTACACGAATCTATTCTTCCGATGGTGAAATATTAGATGAGCTATACTTCGAAAAAAGAATCTTTATTAGCCTAGATCAAATTCCAAATAATATGAAAAATGCAGTAATAGCTTCAGAAGATAGACGTTTTTATAACCATTGGGGGATTGACTCAAAAAGTATTCTTCGAGCAATAATTGTCAATATTATTAGCTTAGGCTATGAACAGGGATTTAGCTCACTTACACAGCAGGTAGCCAGAACGCTGTACGATACGATTGGATTCAAAAAAACAATTACTAGAAAAATTAAAGAGATAATTACAGCCATTCAAATTGAGAGGACCTACACAAAAGATGAGATTCTTGAGATGTATTTGAACAATGTCCATTTTGGGCATGGAACCTATGGTGCTCAGGTTGCTGCAAAAAGATATTTTAAAAAAGACGTTTCGTTCTTAACTCTTGGAGAATGCGCAATGCTTGTTGGTATTTTACCAGCTCCTGCCAGATTTTCACCAATCACACACCCAGAACGTGCACACTACAAAAGGAATGTTGTTTTACGGGTAATGAGAGATGAAAAATTCATAAATAAGGATATGTTTTTAGAAGCCCGTGCGATTGAAAGAGAAAATGTGATTGCAGATCAGGCTAAAGGACTCGCCCCATACTTTACTGAATACATTAGAAGAATAATGGAGAAAGAAGATGATCAATTAGGTGTTAATATTTATAGAGATGGTTTAAAAATTCATACCACACTTGATTCCAGATTGCAAAAATTAGCCGAAGAATCTTTGATTAGTGCAATTAAACAAAATCAAAATAAACTAAATACGAGACTATTTAACAATGATGAGGAATTTTCTCAACTAGCATATTTAGGAATTTTTCCTGAGGATACAGTAAAGATGATGATGCAGGGGGACTCAACTTTATATGAAGATCTTCGTAATAAATTGCTAGTGCAAGGTGCCTTTGTGGCTTTAGATCCAAATTCAGGGGCTATTCTAGCTATGGTTGGGGGAAGGCCTGACTACCATGATCAATATAATAGAGCTGTTCAGGCAAAAAGACAACCAGGATCTGTGTTTAAACCTATCGTTTATACCTCAGCAGTAGATAATGGTTACCCTGTTTCCAAGCAGCTACTGAATCAGCCTTTAGTTCTTAGAGTTCTTAATGCAGATGGAGAATGGGAGAAATGGATGCCACGTAACTATGATGGCACAACAAGTGGCCTAACATCCTTGAGAGAAGGTATTAGAAAGTCTGTAAATCTGGTAGCAGTAAGAGTAGTTAAAGAGCTTGTTCCTGCTTCAGAGGTAAAAGCAACAGCTAAGCGTATGGGTATTACTACAGATATTAGGGCAGTGGATGCAATTGCTTTAGGTACATCTGAGGTATTTCTTCTAGATATAGTGAATGCATATTCGGCATATTCAAATCAAGGATTACTTAATCAACCGTTCGGAATTTCTCGAATTGAAGATCGTTATGGAAATGTGATAAAAGAATATTTCCCAATTAGAGAAGAGGTGTTACGCGAAGAATCTGCCTATGTCATGACATCAATGCTACAAACAGTTCTTGATAAAGGAACAGGTGGAAGCGCCAGATGGAAATATAACTTTTATCACCCAGCTGGAGGTAAGACGGGTACAACGCAAAACTGGACTGACGCATGGTTTGTTGGTTTTTCAAAGCAGATAGCAGCTGGAGTATGGATGGGCGTAGATGACCCTAGAGTAAGTTTAGGCGAAGGTCAAGATGGATCACGTGCTGCACTACCTGCTTGGGCGAATTTTATGGCCGCAGCCCATGATACATTAGGCCTCAAACGCAAAAACTTTGATCGGCCACAGGGTGTTATTGATAATACTATCTGCTCAACAAGTAAAGATAGACCAACCAATCTATGCCCTGTTGAGATCGAAATCTTCATCAAAGGAACTGAGCCTTCACAGATCTGTAAAGTTCATCGGATGAATTAGTTTTTATAGATCAGTTCTAGTGATTTTACTTTTTGTTTACTGATCGAATATGTCTTATTTAAAACCTTACAAGCTTTTTCAAGTTTGTCCATATTTGAATTAAAGCAACGAAAAATACGATCCCCTTTTTTAACATAATCCCCAATTTTAACATTAAATTCAATGCCAGCAGAATTATCAAGAATATCAGATTTAGTTCTTCTGCCGCATCCCATATCAACATTAGCCCATCCTATCATGGCAGTATCAAAAGATTCAATAAAACCTTCTTGATTACTAGTAATCTCTTTAACAAATAAAGGCTGATTCACTTTAATTGCATCTCTAATATTTCCTTGTTGGTTTTTAACCATTTCTTCAAATTTTTCATAAGCCCTGCCAGATGAAATGCTATTTTTTTGAGCTTGAACTGCTTGTTCATTCGTTTCCATAATTCCTGATTGGAGAATCAGTTTTTTTCCAAGTTCAAATACTACCATCATTAGATCATCCGCACCTTTCCCTTTTAAAGCATTAATTGATTCCATGACCTCACACCACATTCCAGCAGTGTTTCCAAGAGGTTGATCCATATTTGAGAAAACTATATCCGTAGATACATTAAATGACTCTCCAACGTGTTTCAAAATAGATCCCAAATCTTTGGCCATTACTAGTTTTTTCATAAATGCACCATTTCCAATTTTAATATCTAAGACAAGTCCATCTATACCCTCAGAAATTTTTTTACTCATAATTGAACCACAAATCAATGGCAGAGAATCAATTGTATCGGTTACATCTCTGAGCGCATAGATTTTTTTATCAGCTGGACATATGCTATTGGTTTGTGCCATGATGCAGATTCCTGAGCGCTCAACATTCCTCTTGAATTCTTCAATAGGAAGGTTTGTTTTGAAATTTGGGATTGTTTCAAGCTTATCAATTGTACCTCCTGTATGCCCAAGACTTCTTCCTGCTAACATAGGAATTGCTATTCCTAAAGAGGCCATGATTGGGCCAAGGACTAATGAGACTTTATCTCCAATACCCCCAGTAGAATGTTTATCAGCTTTATATGGCTTGTGTTGAGAGAAATCGATTCTTTCACCAGAATCAATCATGATGCGTGTTAATGAGATAGTCTCGTTTAAATTCATACCGTTCTTTTTTACAGATTGTAGAAAATCTGTCATTTGATCATCATTAATTTTATTTTGAACGTACGAAAGAATTATAAATTCTAATTCGCTATCGGATAATATATCTCCATTCAGCTTCTTAGT
>CERS01186428.1_pt1 | contig 32772 bp, 25 predicted proteins | sample 356251 | NCBI WGS metagenome assembly CERS01 (sample SAMEA2621020, study PRJEB7988) | marine metagenome | isolation source: saline water (ENVO:00002010), including
CTGGAGGAGAGGGTGGCTCTGGAGGAGGAGAAGGTGGTTCCGGTGGAGGAGAGGGTGGAGGATCAGGAAGTAAAAACGGTACGTAGAATTCACCACTCACAGAAGTTTGATCTTGTCCGACTCCTATACTCACAACCATTTGTGTCTCGTCACCAATGGTAACTTCAGCTCTACCAGGAGAATTGTCAGGTTTCACATTCCACCCACCATAAGTATCCTCCAATGTAATCTTATATCTTCCTCTTTCCAAAATACCTCCTAAAGCATGTGTCTCAGTTTCCAAATTCTTTTCTAATAATTTGAAATCAAATAAATTGAATTTCAAAATATCTGAACTTCCAGAATACTCAATCATCAAATTCCATGTCGACATCACTTGATCGTATTTTTCAATCTTCCAGTAAACCTCCGAACTATAAATTCCCATTTCTGAGGTGACATTAATCTGAACTGTGATGGGTGCATGGTTACATGATTCCATCGTACCTCCTTTTAATAAACAAACTTCCATCTTTAGTTCATTGATTGTATCTAGCATTCCTTGAACACCATCAATCATTATTCCATTGTTAGTAGTCATAAGAATATTGTGTTTCGAAAACAATACATTCAAATCAGATGCAGCTCCATTCTTGTTGGTTCTTTCCAAAGTATCATGCAACGAATGCATATGCGGCATATTTAGAGTTTCTGTGTCGAAATTCCCACTTATCAATGGCCTATTGTCGTGGCCTATTGCAAAGACACCATCAACAGATTCATACGTCTCTTCCGAATCTTTAAAGTTTAAATTATGATTGTACATATTTGTACCTATTATAATATTCTTTTGCATTCCTCCTCGTATGTTTCCACTGTCTGTGCCAATAATAATATTTTTCTTGTATGAATTTTGTGTTGGCTCTGTTAAAATATCTGTACGCCCCATATTCAATAAATTTGCTCCTAAAAGAACAGTTTCCGACTCATGTTTCAAATGAAGGATAGAATACTCAGTTGTGTTGACATATACATTCGTTATGTTGCCAGGTGACACAATAGTCAGACTATCTGCCTTCATCGTAGCCTTTCTGTTACCATGTGTTGTATCTCTATTCAAAGAAACTTCTTTTGTAGATGTCAATGTTGTAAATGCAGCGCCTTCTAAGTGCCTAAGATTGAATTTTGTAATCTTGTATTCAGATAAATCGTTATCCGCACTTCCACATCCAGTAATCACAAACTTTTCATCTGGTGCAACCAATCCTAAGTGACAAACAGACCATTCTTCTGCAGGAATCACGTATTTTTCAACCATACTGTGTGTAGTACCATTTACTTTCACGATAGCCATCATTCTGTCTCTGGTAAATGATCCAGACAAATCTGAAACTATACTTTTCACCGAATCTGGACTGCGCGCACCATACTTGAATGAATAATATACATTATGCCCAGCTGATTGAATACCAACTTCAATAGTATCTTTATTCAAGTGTAACGGATCGCTTGGGTTCATCCATGGAATTGTATGTACCTTATCTTGTGTGAAGAAACCATAATCGTTCTCAACATAAACCATTTGAACACCACTCGAAACATAAACATTACCATTTTTGTAGGCAATCCCATGTGATGACTGAAGATCTAAGCTTTTATGACCATCAGGATGCATTATGGAAGGCAACAGGACTCTTCCTGTAGGCAACTCGTTCGCTTCAAAGAGTGAGTTGAATTTGACTAAATTTAATACACCTACTCCCGATGAAAATTGAATATGAACCTGACTGTTCTGATCCAAAACCATTCTATACATTTTATTCATTTGACTAAGATCCTGAACAGTAGTTTCAGCCATCTGACTCTCGGTTAGAAACTCTATAGGTCCTGATACTGTTATTTCACCAGTATGTCTCCTCATCTTTATAACTCTACCAGACATTGCACTCGTTTGCGTTACATCTGTACTTCTATCTACAGTTGTTACTTCTGGATATACCAGCATATAAACATGTTGTTCATCCGCAACGTAATCAGATACAGTGTTAGAAAGCAAATTCAAAACTTTAAAGTGGTTTTGAGATGATCCTGCTGTCATGTCCGAATTGTGAAGAATATTCTCATACGATTGTCCGTAATACCCAGATGGAGAAGCAAAATCACCATGTACGCCACCATCAGAGGCAAGAGAATACTCGGCACATGCTATGCCAGTTGGTTTGAAGTAATCTATAAATCGCACACCGCAATGTATCAGCATATTATCGACTATGACCGTTTTACCTCGATGCCCTCCGTCTGTATTTCGAATGAATTCATATCTATTATTTGATAATGTACGATATGACATTATAATTGCGTCTACATGACCCTGATGTTTAATTTCAGTTGTTTTGTGTTGAAATACAAAAGGACCTTTGCCAATTGGATTAAATACTTTATTATGATGTATTGTAAATGTATCAGGACTAATAAACTCCGCGACTTCGTCCAAGGGAGACTCGTACTTTTCTAAATACGGATCCAAATGAGGAAACAGTGTAGAAAGCGAGTCGCAATTATTCACCCCCTTCAGAAAATGCAAAGTATCATTATACCAATTCGTCCATGTATTAGGTGGAAGAAAAAATCCATTATCACTCAAAAGTTGAGATACATGGCCATTTGCTTTTACAACATTAGATTTCCACACATAGCCACAATAACTATCTACAGGAGATAATATTGCCTCTATATCAGAAGTCATCCTTTCTTCGATTGTTTTCTTAGAATCTACCCACATTGTAGTTGCATCTATATCTTGATTGCTAGTAACATAGTCATAATCTGTAAATTGAATATTTCCTTTGCAATCTTCTGATTCTAAATCGCTTAATGGATCGTGACAACACCCAGTACTCTGATATAACTCCTTAACTGTCTTACACTGCAAACTAAAGACTGAAGTTACACCAAGAATTAAAAGTAGTATTGTTGGTGACATCCTTTATTCATGCTCATTTTTTTATTTTTGGCGAAACATATCAGACATGTTAGATATTGTTTGCATCAATTCCGGATTTTTCATCATATCATTCGCCATATCACAAAACTGTTTGTTATTTAATAATTCTTGTATACTTGTATTATCGAACTTTGAAGCCTTCGATTCACTCTTACTTTTGTCATGACTTCCCTTCATTTCCTTCATCTTATTTTCAAATTCAACAAAATCTTCACTAAAATCTATACTTTGTGCCTTGCATATGTCCGTATGAGCATACTTGTATAACTCTAAATGTGAATATATGAAAGCCCTACTTCTCAAAGATTTTACCGAATCTGGATTTTCACGTAAAGCTTCGTCACACTTTTCAAGTCCCAGCTTGTAATTTCCTTCTTGTACACAAGCTTTCGATTCATCTATTAATTGTCTGATTTTATCTGCTTTGCTTTCCATAAATTTTGGTGGGGCCTCTTCTTCATCACTCTCTTCTTCATACTTTATATTATCCACTACTTCTTTCAATGCAGAAAAGGCGTCAGTGTAATACAATTCGGGATTCTTCTTAAGCGTGTTGCAAACATATTCAATTGCCTTCGTGTCCATATTTTATTTTCAAATATTTTTCTAAAAAAATAATTACATACCAAACTGGTCGTTTTTGTACATGCTCTGTGTCATTTTGTTCACAACATTTTTAATGCTGCTGCAAATTGGCGTGATGCCTTCGCAGTCAACTCATGCCATTTGTGATGTTGTGCTCGTTCATACCAGAATGACAATGCATCGGAAAACGTTGATATGCCTAAAAACATTTGTGTGCTGAACGAAGCGCTCACGTCAGATACATTATATATCAAATGACTCAAATTGGGAATATCGTCTACAGTAAGAGCGATACTTCTGTTATTAGAATCTGTATTTGATAAGAACTGAGTTGCGATCAAATTACGTAGAGTTACGTCTACGTTTTCAAAAGGAATATTTAGTATAGCACTTCCCAGATTATAGAACCAGATCGCGATTCCCATTTCGAATGGTCCCAATGCATCAGTTCTGGGAAAGAGGGACCCGTATCTGAGATCATATGCTCGTCTGTAAAAGGGACATGCATCGTCCACACATTCACTCCCTGGGATTTCACAATCCTTGTGCATATCGAAGAATTCGGTCAATGCATATTCAGCAATGTACGAAATATTGTAGTCGATGCCTAGAATATTAAATATTGGAGACTGACCGAATGCTTTTCGAAACGAATCTATGGTATTATACATGTAGACGTACATGGACAAATTATCAATATTTGACGTCAAATTGTGATTTCCGGAAGCATGCATCGTAAATGACGCATATCCCAATAAAAAGGCCGCTTTGATATAATTTGGATAAAATGAGTCGTCGTTACTCGGGTATTCGCACACAATCTTTTCAAACTCAAAGTTTGCAAGACTGTTGACAGGTTCTGCAACCAAGAAATTGTAGTCATCGATACAATAGGATGTAGGATTGTATTCGTCCCATCTTGAGCTTCCGTCCTCTTTCAATACATGCCGAATTCCAAAGTCGTGTGTTTTTGAGGCTATCTTTTCAAGACAACGGAAAGCAACATCACGCTGTGCCATAAATGGATCTTGAGAAACACATTTTGGAGTGGTATGCATCTTACAAATATTGTCCGGACATGTTGGCGGTAATGACGGTGCTTGCACATTGCGTAGCTCGCAGTCATCACACGGTTTAAAGTCGATATCACAAGAACTGTCACAACACGATGAATTCTTGTACTTTTGCAGCAATTGATCACATGTATACGATATATACCTGATTTCTGTCAAACTGCAATGCCGTTGACTTTGTGTACAACAATTTTTTTTATATATATACTTCAATTCATCGCCACTTAACGACAATGTCAAATATAAGAAAATGAACATTTTTAATAATTTATAATAAAAAAAAGTTCACTAAATAATTCAAATCCGCGTGTCCATTTTATTATCTCTTACAACCAAAATCAACTAAGATATTGAACAATCGGCCTCAAAGTTTACCATTGTAAACAAGTTTAATAATATTGAAATTATTTACACAGAAAAGCGTAGTAATAGAAATGTATACTGCATTTGCGTCTCGCGTGTGCCGCAAAACCGGACAATGCAACTGACACACAAAAACTGTTTATGATAAACAAGATAATTTAAATCCACGTCTACCATAAAAGACAAGAATTTCGTCATCTACTGTTATTTTTTTTGTTGATTTTATTACGAGAACCCCCAACCATGCAACAATTTCTGCATTAGCATACTTTTTGAATGATGCGCTATTTGAAAAACTACCACCACCTTTACCTGAAGTAGGAAATTTCAAACCATCTACAAAAATACCTTCTCTTGAAGCCATGTGGCTTAACTTTTGACGACTCCATGCTTCTTTTCTTGTTATAATTTCGCCATCATACAATGTAATGTAAGTATTGGGTGGAAACTCTTTTCCAGCAAATAGACCATATCCTGCATTCTCAATATTTGATTCTTTTACATAAATATCATCGCCAATCGTACACAACTTATTCAAAATATTTTTCATTTTATTTTTTAAACTACTACCCAATATTTATCATAGCCTTAAATTTAGATCCGCAAATAGTTCCAAATTTTTAAAAATTTTTCTTCAAAAAAAATAAAATGCATTCGTCTTGGGAAGCTAAGCTTTCAGATATTATTGAAAGCGCTTGGTTTAAAACACTAGAACAAAAGATCAAGATGTTACGAGAAGAAAAAACAATATATCCACCAGAAAAAGACATGTACAGAGCTCTTTCCTTATCGTTTGAAGATGTGAAAGTTGTCATTTTAGGACAGGATCCATATCATGGACCAGATCAAGCACATGGATTAAGCTTTTCAGTACCAAATGGTATACAACTTCCTCCATCCTTACGGAATATTTTTAAAGAAGCTAAAGTGAATCATACGAAAGCAAATGGAGATTTGACAGAATGGTTGAACCAAGGTGTACTTTTACTCAATAGCGTACTAACTGTAGAAGCAAACAAACCCAGATCACATCACAATATAGGATGGGAAAAATTTACAAATATCATACTTGAAAAACTGTTACAAGAAAAATCGAACATTGTATTCCTACTTTGGGGACGAGACGCTCAAAATATTGGTCGATACCTAAAGTTTAAAGAAACTCATTTAGTATTAAAATCATCTCATCCAAGCCCACTAGGAGCTCACCACCCTGCGCCAATCCCTTTTACAAATTGTAATCACTTTGAAAAAGTAAACACATATTTAGAAAATCGCGGTATGAAAGAAATTGATTGGTCGCTTTGATTTTTGGAAAAAAATTCGAAAATGTATCGTATTCATAAAAATAGTGCATAGTGGAATAAGGTAAGATATTTCGGCCAATTGACTCGAGTAATAATGTAGGTAAAGAGATTGGTCAATTGTCTCGAAGTAAATATTTTATATACAAGTAAATAAATGCTACATATTGCATCTTTGTTACTTACACATGTTCCAACATATACAGGATGCATAGACAACTGTTGCACACCACCCCATATACACACAACAAGTCAAGTCATATACTTAAAAGGCTCAGGTGGTTTAGAAATTCACGTAAAAAATGATACCATGCCTTTTAATACACTTGAAAATGAAATATTAGACATAGATGCAGTGTTTCGTGATGAAGTAGATCAAACAACATACGATTTATACATTGGATGCGGCGGATGTATACCATCAGATCCGATTGTAATACCGCCATTAGAACTGGCAGGATATGAAGAAGCAGAAATTGAACCCTTCACACAAACTCGATACAGAAGCGTTTTCCCAAAATCACAAAGAAAATACAACAGTAGTCTTCTTAAGCATTCCAAATGCACCGAAAAACATTTTACAATACGCCTTGTAGACTACATGAATCGTACAGACGGAAAACCTATCATATGGGCACCCGTAATTGGCTTAGCAGAAAGTTTTACATTTTTGGAATTACTAGAATTCCCTATTTACATTTTGAAAAACCACGGAGAAACTTGGAACGAATTAGGATGGACATTTTATCTTTGGTTTTTCCTAGGAACACCAAGTATTATCATTTGTATTCGCCTGCTTCTAAGGTCGTGTAACATTAAAACATTATCCGCATTTGAACAAAAAGATGTATGGCATGATAATTTAAGAGAAATTTGTTATGAAATTGCTATCATTGGATTTGCTGCAGCTGGCCTCGAAGAATTGACTCACTTAATTTATGTTCAACATAATGTTGAAATAAAATGGGGATTCTATGTTGGTTTATTTGCTGTTATTTTCATAGGACAATGCTTACCTATTCTATTTACATATACTGTATGGCATAGCATGTATCACAGAAAAGATAAATGGTGCATATCGAATCCATTATGGGGACCTATGGAAATTGCAACAGGATTCAGCTTTCTCTTCTTATTCGGTGCAGGTTTCTATGTAGGACCTGCTGCAATTATATTAGCAGGGTCTTGTAGAATGCTAGAATTAAGAACTTTGTGCAAAACAACAAAACACGAAAAAATAGAAATTGAAATTCAAGCCCCTAAATTAAACACAAAACAACCGCACAAGTTTTTAGGATTTTTACACAATGAAAATATGACAATTAAATAGTTCCATTTGATAAATTTTTGGGTCGTCATTCATTTTTATTTCCAGACACCATCTTTGCATCAACTGTGTAGCAAATGAATTGGGAATGGAGCGTATCGAGCTGCGATGACCCCAAATGCTTTTCTTTACATGTTGTAAGATGTAGGGATTAATTCTGTGCGCGTTGGCTCTCCAAATGTACCTGGGGGTCCATAATCAAGTTCTTTCTGCTCTATCTTATATACGTGCAGGCGACGCATTAAACCAGTGCTCGATATTTGTATGATGTTACCATTCTGTTGAACCTCAAGATAATAATCTCCTCGATCAGGAACTGTATATCGTCTTGATGTTGCTACTATTTTGGATACTTTTGCAAAATCTATCAACATGCGTTTAAAATTCACAACATCTTCATTTATTTTGACTACTTGATCGTCAGGGATTGTGTATATATCGTCATCTTTGGCTACAAGTGTAACAACATATTTTATGTCAGTTTTAAATCCACCACGATATGTCGGTTGATTTAGCTTTTCTTCGATGTTATTCAATTTTGTCAAAATGGTGTACATTTATTTCAGCATAATATTTTTTTTTAAGTTCAAAAGCTAAGCTGAAAAATCGGCACCCGATGGAGAATGACGATGTTTGTTACCGTAAAAGATGATCAACGAATACAAGGGAAGCGTTCATTTTAATGATGATAGAAAATATGACAATTAAATAGTCAAGAAAGCATCAAACATTTCAATCGATTCAAGACTAACTTGACACTCACTTTCAAAGTCATACCATTTATTCACTTTTTCGGCATAAATATTCGTTTTCATTACCATATCTTTGGCAATAACCTCATTCTTGATAGTATCTTCAACACCTTTATTCTTGATAGTATCTTCGACAACACCTTTATTCTTGATAGTATCTTCGACAACACCTTTATTCTTGATAGCATCGTTGGCAACGATTAAATTGTATGTAGAACATAGTCTTCGAAAATACTCTGAATTACCAGATATTATGCGTGCATATCTGTTTCTTAATGCGTGCATACTGCGTTGAGGTATTTCTTTCTTCTGTAAGTCATCCCATTTACGACCATGTTGTACAACAAATTTTATAATTTGTAGATCTTCATCCTCTTTGAAATGATGCCGCGTATCACACTGTGTTCTTCGCGTCTTCATAATAGTGGAAGTAACACGTTCAGGAAAAAAATCACGGACACATCGGTTTCTAACACTATCAACCGATCTGTCTTTGAAAGTATTCGCAATTTTCTGCCAATTTTTTCCATACAAAGCAAACATCTCGTTCAAATGAATCCTTTCTGCTTCAGACCATTCCTTACGAGAATTAAACATGTTGCGAAAAAATAACTTGTTTCGATATTTTTTTAAAAAAACATCGCATTGTTAACAAGCTGTATCATCATGTTCCTTCAAAGTCTCGTCTCCTCACGGATTGATAATGTGTTAAAGAACACTCTTTCAAACTACAAGACACCATTTCAACCTGAAACTATCATGCATGACAACATCTAGCAATGCTCATGCACCAGACTGAGCACAGATGTGTTCTTGTCGTTGCCTAGGTGAGTTTGCGAATTTGGGCCGACGACATGCCGAAGACATCCTTTGTCCTCCAGATTGGCGCCAATGATCATGAAGCTGTGGGTGCATCTGGTCGTCAAGACATCGTGCCCTATGTCATCTCCCTTGGGTGGCATGCCCTTTTGTTGGAGCCTGTGCCTTACCTCCATGCACGACTTACTGCCAAGTATGCTGGGAACCCACGTGTGCGCACACAACAAGCAGCCATATGTCCGCCAGGCACGCCTAATGTGTTCAAGTGCAACCGCAACAGGACGGCAGTTCTATATTACGTGGAAACCACAAACATCACAGGTAACTGGGGTTCAGATGAAGCCGATCCCCGATGCATTCTGGACAATCCTGATCACCACTATTTGTTAGAGGTCGCAAGCTTCTCGGTTCAGCAGTTGTTGCGCACACAGGGTCAGTGGCACACGCCGTATGCTTGCAAGATGTGTTCGCAGCGGCTGCAACGTAAACTTCCATCATCGTGCCTGCGTCATGTTGTGTGGAAGAACGTCAAAGATTTACATGTACCGTGCGCTTGCTTAAAACGCGTTGTCCGGATGAATCAACATATCGACCTACTCTTTATCGATGCTGAGGGATATGATGACATCATTTTACGAGAATTTCCATTCGCACAGCAGCAACCGACGCGAGTGGTATTTGAGCCAAAACATTTAGGACCTACACGCTTTGCTGACATCGCGCATTATTTACGAGGCTATGGCTACGAGTGCGCAGATATGATCAGGGATTCTAGAATGTGTCGCCAAAGTGTTGGCACAAGTGTATGGCAACGTACGACAGGACGTTATTCATTTTTTTCATATAAACAATAAAAAAAATGGAGTATTCCATCTTGGGAATTGAGGAAAATAGCAGTCTTACAGACGCGAAGAAGGCTCTGAAAAAAGTACGTTTACAATGCCACCCAGATAAATTGGTAAACGTCTGCAACAACGAAAAACAAAATGCAATTCGACTATTGCAACTATCCGAAGAAGCATACGAACGAATCAAACAAAAGCACAAGGTAAATGTGAGTGTGACAAGCTTGTTTCCCGCGTTTGCGAATACGACGAATGCGTTTGTAAATGTGACAAACATGGCAAATGCGTTTGCAAATACTTTTGATTCAGGGACGCAACCGATGCAACACACGAGCACATATTCATACAGTAATATCAACGGGCATGTCCAAGAATCTGGCGCTGTAAATGGACGGCAAATGTCACAACAAGAACTTCGGCAATACAGATCGCATGACGATCAATTACAGTGAATAACAATGAGTTACACCCACCACATTTGGATCACGTATGGAAAGGAGGAAAGTATTCTTGTCATTACGACGAAATCGAAATCGACTGTAATCCAACTCAAAAGAAATTATTTTGAATACGGTGTTGAAAGTTTACCCGAAGAATATAGTGATTATGAAGATGATTGATGTAACGAAATATTCACAATTTTACATGTTCACATCAGATTTGTTCAAACAAGTAAGAAGTAAAATGGATACTTGTTTTGAAGTAAAAACGTCAAAAATACACGGTCTGGGTTTATTTTGTAAAAGGCATGTAAAGAAGAATTCAATATTTTACATTGAAACATCAAGACCCAGATCACAAGCTATAAATTTCAAGGAAAATACATACCTTCTTGATTATTATATTGAGGACAGTTGTTTCAATGAAGGCGAATGTATCGTTGGTAACAAGATAACAAGATACAAAGATATATGGGCATCTTTAGATCCATCCGTTTTCAAAAAAAAATATGTCACTTCAAATGATATTGCCATGTGGTGCAATGATAAAGTATGGCCTGTAAAAAATGAGTTCGAATATAATGAAAGAAAAGATACAATTAATAATTTAGAAATGTTGCTCGTATTATCCGACGGACAAATGAAAACAATTACGGGAGTTGCAATTCGCGTGTTACAAAACATTTATGGTGGTGAAGAGTGTGGTAATACATATGGCTATAATTTTTGGGTAGAAGAATGAAATAGGTATACATATTCTCGATAAAAATGATTGTTTTTGTTTTGGACCTTCTACTTTTTTTACTACTTTGGTGCAAGCAGAAAAGGTCTACTAGAACGTACGGATCTATTGCCCGTATTGTGTTGCACGAACAATATTATCTGAGCAGTTGTGATCACGCCAGACTTTCTCAAAATATGCTCATTACAAGCGGAAAAGCGATCCGGGGAAAATATTCCGAAGCATCTCGGATGTAGAGCGCGACCTTAAAATGCGTTCTCATGTACATCACCTGTATCCTGAGCGTATTCATGGGCGTATATAATTAAAAGTGTGTATGATGATAGTTGGGTTGCAGATTGTCATTCGACCAAAAAAAAACAATTTGCAAAAATAAAAAAACATGAAAATTATATCGATAATTTCATGCATCCTTATCGCCTTTACAAACGCATCTATGAATTGCCAAATCGTCAAAAACCTTTATCAAACTGCAGAATGTTGCGACAATAAAACAAATAGCGTCAATGTTTGTGCCCCAGGTACTAAAAAAATCGGAGACGATATGCCTATCATGGTAGTAGCCCATTGGGCAAAAAATAACTCAGTCACGGAAGCACACCGTCACGAAGTATCAGATTCCATCCATTCTGAAGATATGAATAGTCTATTGTTGATGAACAGCATCTCAATTCCAGAAGGATGTGCCGGACTATGCAATGACCGTCTTAATGTGCAACTGTTCGCAAACTTAGCGGACTACAAATCGTACTATGGTACTTTGGGAACTTCTGTGAATTATATGACAAATCTCTTCGGTGTACAAACACTATCAAAGATGACTCTAACTGTACCTCATAGCCAAATTGAAGAAGCTAAAGGATTTACCACGCCCATCACTCAAGGTGTGCATCTTTTACAAACAGCACTTGGTCATACACAGGCTACTTTCCAGTATAAGACACATGAACCCGACTCACATTTCAAAACCAGTTGCTAAGTGGGAGAATGACAAGGAAAGGTGGGACAGACAAATACAGTCATGACTGCACAATATTAATTTTTTTTGGAGGTCCTTTGTTTCTTTTCTTTCAATTTGACATCCGGGTTTAAACACTTGTACATATATGTTTGATACTCAGTCTTCAATTCGTCCAATTCTCTTAACCAAACCTGTTGCGGTGTAGTATTCTTCAAAATGTCCAATTCATCTTGCATCTTTTGAGCCAATTTGATCATCTTATCGACCTCGTCCAGTGTAAGATTGAAGATTTCCATTGTAATTAAATAGTTAAACTTTTCGTGTTCAAAATAATGCAGCGTCTTCAATTCAGATCGCAATTCTTCTTTTTTCTTATTCATGATCTTCAATTTTCCATCAGAGACTTCTTTAAGAAATCGTGCCTTGTTCTTGTACAACTCGACATCGAGCTCTACCTTACGAATCTGATATTGCAAACGCTTCTGGTACATGTCGAGTCTAATCTTGGCGTGATCTTTGATTATATCAGAAGTGCACGAATATCTTGTTAATACATTGTCCTTGTCAAACAAATGCATCTGGTTCAATGCTATTTTTGTAGACAACTTGAAATCTTCTAAAATATTTTTGTCCTCCAACTTTGTACCACTCTTACATTTCACAATGATGCGTACATCTTCTTTTGTAGATTGCTGATCAATGTCCACAATGTAATCATATGTCAGTTTCTGAAGACTCTCAAAATAATGAGTCGACCATACTTTTGGAGGAAGCTCTGTAATTGTCAAAATATGATCCTTTATCTCATACAAGCCACTGAAAATGTAAAAATCTCCTTCCTTTTCAACTCTGCCTTTGAAACCCATGTAATATGGAACCAATTCTTCAAGAGCCTTGTCCGCATGTAAAATGTAACTCACCGTTTGATCAATAATATCAAGTGGATTGAAATTCGGAATGCTCGTTTTGTACCCAGTACCAATTCCTTCACAACCATTCACCAACACGTTTGATATCACCGGGACAAAATATGTAGGTTCGATTTGTTTGCCATCATCTTCCGCATATGATAAAACTGCATCATCTTCAGCTCTAAACATCTTCTTGGCAATATCTGAGATCTCAGTGAATACATAACGAGGCTGTGCAAGACCTTCGTCACGCTTTGTAAGACGACTTCCAAACTGACCATTCGGTTTCAAATATGCGATATTATTTGTTCCAACATGCTTTTGAGCCATGGACATGATTGCGGATACTAATGACTGCTCACCATGATGGTACGCAGTCAAATCAGTTGTATTTGCTGCTAGAGAAGCGACTTTGACTTCTCCATTTTTACGCTGACGAGCAGTGTGTAAAATCTTTCTCTGAGATGGTTTTAGACCGTCAATCCCGTTTGCGATACTTCGTTCATTATCAGCGGCACAGTGATGAATTAATTCATTGTAACAAAATTCTTCCATGGTTGTTTTAGGCAACATATAATCCACACAAGACTCAGCATCGATCGATTGCAAAATCTCTTTACGCTTGTTTGCCTTGTCCGGAGCATAAAATGTTTTAATAGCTTCCTCCGAATTATCTCCCGTATATTCGATTTCTGTCAAATGTTGATCAATATTACGGAAATATTCTCGTGCTTCTTCGTCCGTCGAAGTACCCAATCCCTTGTAATATTTGACATGATTTGGTGTTCTATCGCCAACCCATTTTTTGTATTCCTGTAGTGAGAAAAATGAACGAGACTCCGTGCCTATCTTAGCCTTGACAATATGCGTCGCAAATCGTTTCACAAAATCTGGCCATAACTTGAACAATGATGGGAAAAATTCACGCAAATATGTCAATACTAATCCCATAATGTGCGAACCGTCAGTATCCTGATCTGTAAATATGATGATGTGCCGATAAGGAAGTGATTTCACATTGGTTTCGTCGTACTGTTTATTTGGTTCTAATCCTAAGATTTGTGTCAAATGCATGATTTCCTTGTGTTCCAAAGCGCTCTTTGCTTTCATCCCATACACATTCAATAGTTTTCCACGCAAAGGAAACACTCCATTTGAATCTCGACCAATGACAGAGAATCCGGAGAGCGCCATCGCCATTGCAGAATCTCCTTCGGTCACATACAAATTCGCTTTTGATTTCAAAGCCCTTTGATATTTTGGAATCGAAAGCTTTTGCCGTTTTGTTTGCTGGACTGATTTTTTAACTTCTTTCTCTTCTTGTTCTTGAATAATAGATAGAACTTCTTCTAAAACTTTGGATTTCTCCAATTGCTTCATTAAAGCAGGTGATACCGACGAATATGTAAATCCAAACTTTTCAACACGCAAATCCAACTTTTCTTTCGTCTGTGAAGAAAACGTTGGATTCTGAAAATTTGCGTTGATTACGATAATCATCATATCTTTCAATTGCTGCGGACGAATGTTGCATGTTTTCTTGGTTTTCTTCTTGCAAATCTCCGTCATTGCCTCAATCAGACGACGATACACCATCTCAACGTGAGTGCCTTGACTACATTGAATCGCATTCACAAAAGCAACGCATTTTGGATGTTCGTCCAAATTTTTTCTCACAGCACTGATGGAAAACTCAAAATTAGTATTACCGTTTCTATCCTTAATTTCTTCGCGTCCGATCCACGAACCGCCGAGTGCAAGTGTATAATCTTTCATTGTATTCAATTGCAATTTCTTCTTCATATCGTTGAAATATACCGAAACCGAAGGAGACGTACATGCAGAAGCGTCGTACGCTCTCGTTTTTATAAGGTTTACCACATTTTTGTCCAATGGCAGAGACATTTGCAAACGTGCATATTCTGGCTTGAAAGTAATTGTAGTAGACGACCGTTTATCAGTTGCTTTCAGTTTCTTAATAATTGGTTTCTTTACAATCGAGGCGTTCTTTTCAAATCGCTGATAATAGGATAATCCATATTCCACATTTATAATATGTATCTCGAAGAAATCCGAAAGCAGATTGACTATCTTTACACCTAATCCGTTACGTCCAGAGCTGTTGATCCGTTCATCCTTAAAATTCTCTCCAGACATCAACTCATACACAAGAATTTCTGGTATGTATCGGTCGGTATTCTCCCAAAATTTTATAGGAATGGTTTGACCATCGTTTGATACAGAAAACACTCCTTCTTCCGTGAGAGCACATTTAATATACTTTTGAGATGTATCTCGTTTGGAATTATCAATCGCATTCGATATAACTTCGTCAAATAATTTGAACAAAGCCGGAGAAGCGTTTGTTTTCACATTTTTACATACAATTTTATCATCCTCCTCAATGAACACATGACCTTGCATTTCAGTGACAGAAATACTGCCCACATATGTGTCACTCCGCTTCAAAACATGCTCACGAGGATCAAGCCACTCATAATTTTCAGACATGATTTATTCAAAAGTTTTTTTTAAAAAAAATCTGATCAAATTCTTTGTACTTAATTTCCAAAAAAAAATGCAGAATAAAAGATGTGAAGCAGACGGGTGTGTGTTAATACCACATTTCAATATTATTGGAGAAAGGAAGGGTCGATTCTGTTTTCAGCATAAAAAAGTTGGCATGATTGATGTGAAACACAGGATATGTGAAACTGACGGTTGTATGTCACGACCACATTTCAATATTATTGGAGAAAGGAAGGGTCGGTTCTGTTTTCAACATAAACATGTTGGAATGATTGATGTGATAAGCAAGACATGTGAAGCAGACGGGTGTATGTCACGATCATCTTTCAATATTGCTGGAGAAACCAAGGGTCGATTCTGTGCTCAGCATAAACTACCCAATATGATTGATGTGGAACACAAGACATGTGAAGCAGACGGGTGTATGTTAATACCAAATTTCAATATTATTGGAAAAATCCAGGGTCGATTCTGTTTTCAGCATAAACAACCCAATATGATTGATGTAAAAAACAAGACATGCGAAGCAGACGGTTGTATGTCACAACCACGTTTCAATATTGCTGGAGAAAGCAAAGGTCGATTCTGTAGTCAGCACAAACAATCCAATATGATTAATGTGATAAACAAGACATGTGAAGCAAACGGGTGTATGTTACGTCCATGTTTCAATGTTCCTGGAGAAAGCAAAGGTCGATTCTGTAGTCAGCACAAACAACCCAATATGATTGATGTGAAAAACAAGGCATGTGAAGCAGACGGTTGTATGTCCTATCCATGTTTCAATATTTCTGGAGAAACCAAGGGTCGATTCTGTTTTCAGCATAAACAACCCAACATGATTGATGTGAAAAACAAGACATGTGAAGAAGACGGGTGTACGGTACGACCAAATTTCAATATTATTGGAGAAAGCAAGGGTCGGTTCTGTTTTGATCATAAAGAACCCAATATGATTGATGTCATACACAAGACATGTGAAAAAGACGGGTGTATGTCACGACCGTCATACGGATTTCCAGGTCAAGCGCCATCTTATTGTGCGATTCATAAAAAAGAAGGAACGATGGTTCATTCTAAAAAGCGATGCTTAGAGTGCAAAAACTGGTCGACTCATGGAATTACAAAACCGGTTCGATGTGAAGACCATGCTTTACACGACGACGACAATTTGGTTGAACGAAAATGCAAGAATTGTGGATTTCTAAATATTTTGAATAAAGAGGGTCATTGTGGCGATTGCTGTCACTGGTTTGGAAAACGACCCAGGCTCGCAAAGCAGCGAGAGGTCGTACAGTTTTTGGATGCACAAATGGCCGACTTCCCGTATACGTCGGTGGACAAGAATGTAATTGACATTCGAGACTGCGGTGGAAAAGAACGACCAGACGTGTTATGGGATCTTCCAGACAGGATTGTGATTCTTGAGGTAGACGAAGATCAGCATGCTGGACGTCCATGTGAATGTGAGCAAGTACGCATGATGAATATAAGCCAAGCATTAGGTTGTGAACGCACGATTTGGATTCGATACAATCCGGATGCTTTTAAGAGCAATGAATCGAAGAAATGGAGTTCTGCGCATAAGCGTCATTTATTCTTGAAGCAATGGTTAAAGTGGTCTTTTTCTGTTGACTTGACCACTTTATCGGCAATATCTGTGATTCATTTATTTTTCGATGATTTTTCCGAGAGTAATGTGAAAGTAGAAGAGTTGTTGTGATTTTTATGCGGCGGAGCGAGAGTGTGGCGTAGTACTAACTAGATTTGTAAACAATAACTCGTCGCAACTCTCCATCGCCCTCACTTCTCGTAAGTAGTCCTTTCCGTTGACAATGCTCGTGAAGTTTGGACCGTTCATAATCATTCATAGGTAAAAACTCAAATTGAGTAGAACTAGATGCGATGAATGAATTTATACACTGGTTCCTATTTTTGAACTGCTTATGTGCTTTGTTTCGTTTTGCGTTGCGTTCTTCTGTTTCACGCCTATATTTTTCAGCTTCTATTTGTCGTTCATGTTTTTCGTTGATGTTCGTGCTAAATTGTAGCCATTCTTCTTCATTTGATGGCAGTGAATGCGAGAGCATGAACTCAAAGTCAACATTCAATTCATTTTGTAAGGTTTTGACTTTTTGCAAGTATAAGATAGTGGTCTTTATTCTTGCAAAAGTAACTGAACATTTTACTGTCTTTGAAAAGAATGACAAAAATGGTTCAACACTTTTAAAATCATCAATATTCGTGTTAACGCAATTTTTGTTCAACCACATTTGTAATTGTTCTTGTCGTGCATTCAACGCATGTAATCTACGTTCTTCAAGTTCATCACGTTTTTGTTTTCTTTTACATTCTTCTTCAAATGCTTTGTTATCGTAAAAGTCTATCCATTTGTTTTCGATGTCAATGGTCTTCAAAAGTTCATCATCAGTATCATAAAGCCAGCCCAACAATGTTTTGTTTCGTGAAATCATAGGTATATGCGGTCCAACGAATACTTGAGTATAAGTGAACTCCCCAAAGTACTTTGAGTATCCATTCCATGTAATATACGGCAAATACGATTTGATCAAATTTTCCGTCAATGGTGCACGCATATTAAGAGCTTTGATTATGTATGATGAAACGCGTTCCATCGCCGTTTTGCAAAATGGTCGACAGAGATATGTTGTTGATACACATTTTCTTTTGATACATTCGTCATGTGCGAAGACGCCAATACTTCGTAGTTGTCCATTAAACTTTTTGTGACATATACAACATTTCTTGCTAGCACAGTACATGAATGTGCTCCAAGATGATGAAGCAAAATGCAAAGTAGATACGGCATGATGCCCTACACCAAGTGATCGAAGAGCTTGTGTATCTCTCATCTGAATCAATCTTGATGTGTAAATATCTATAGCTTCTTTAAAGAAAACATTAAGTGTACGGACTCTGGACAATTGAACGAATGATGGATTCGATGAAAACAACGATGTAATGACATGGTTTTGTATTTCTAAAGGAAGACTTTCCATTTTTTTTTGTAAAAAAAATGTTTGAAGTTATTTCACAATTTTGGTCATCATTTTCTTTGTCGTGGGAAGAATTATGCATATTTAGTCAATTACACATGGACAAAGATATGTATTTCAAGATTTGTTGGTCCAATTTATTTCCTATTGATTTTGGCGACTGTGATTATAGAGTGTTGTTGCTTACTTATTTTCTTGACATTAGAAGAGTTCCTTTGAAAAGAATTGTTGATGATGTGATTGTGTTGGAAAATTGTTATTTATTATGGCATGACACACATACACACTTTGCATGCAACCTCATGAATGCGCAACGTGGTCTAGATGATTATTCATGGGGGTTTCGCATACCAGTTCATGATTTGACTCAATTAGATATATCCAATGCTAAAATTTGCTTATTGTTAAACAATGGCACTAAAATATTGCCTATCAAATATAAGGATGAGAAATGGATTGACTCTGGATGCGACGAAGATAATTCACGGTCTTACACTCGCGTGATCATTCCAAATCGTGATCAAGCAATGAGTGTACGGGTTGATGAAAAAGATAAAACTAGAGAAGAAGTTTTGGCACAAATATTTGGAGCTCAAGATTTAGACGAAATCGATGACTCCGCCGTTGACTGGGATAATTATATATTTGACGTAAACGAGATTGACTTTGAGCTTGCAATAGATAAAAGAGGCTATATAATAATTGACGATCCCATTATGGACAAATGGTTTAAGATGAACCAAAATATTGATCTGGAGACTGATTATGAAGGTGGTCAATGGGATGGAAGATCGCATGTAAATTCACCATTAGAAGATGAACCTACGACAAGCTGGTTGTGTGTAATTTGATACAGAAAAAATACTGTTATTTTTTTGAATGTATTATGTAAATGCCAACTAGACCTGACATTATGAAAAAATTGGACAGTTTAGGAATCAAGTATCATTCAAAAGCAACTAAGCCAGAGTTACAACAATTACTAGATGAAGCGTTGCCAGTGTTACGACAATCACTAGAAGCAGATTCTACAAAGACGCGTGAAGAAGTTCAACATAATGCAGAAGAAGCTTCAAAAAAAGTAAAAGCAGCAACCAAACTAAAATCAGAAAATATTGACCTTTTCAACATGAAAAAAGTTAAAGAGATACTTGATTCTTTCTGTACCGGAGAAAGAGATAAAACTCCTCAAGACATGTTTATTACATGCCTCATAGAAGAATCTGAGTGTTATTCGTGTAAAGATAAGGATAAGTATTTTGATGAGACGATTTCTACTTGTGTAAGAAAACTGCTCAGTTGTCGAAATAATGGTGAGAGAATTGATTTTTCGTCTTATGGTAATATGACATCAGATCAAATGTATTGTATATTACATGATCCATGCATACACACAGCTTACATGCTTTTGTCATCAGATGAGAAACGATACCAAAAGAATGTGGACGATCTAATTTCCAAAGTTCGAGAAACTGATGCGGATTTAGGTTGGATCGATAAAAACACAATTGAAGCTTTACGAGAATCGCTTGTGAAAAATGAAAAACGAAATCTTGCGCTTGAAACAATACAATTTTTTGCAAAAAGTTGTAAAGTATACCTTGCAAATATGGTCATGAGAAATACTCATGCATTGTGTGAAATGGGACTTGCAAAAGGATTGGGACATTTTGTTCTTGTACCAATCATGTTGGGTGTTCAACCATTTTTAGTTGTGAAATTTGTCAAACCTGCAACTAAGTTCTATTTTTGGGATTGGCCTGTATCTGCGATCAAAGCACTCTTTGGTGGTGTTTCAGTTCCAATAGGTGCTGTGGCACTTATCTTGTGGTTATCTAGTATTTCATGTGTATATCCTCAATTTCAGTCGATTGTATCTGACACATACGCCTTAAACGAGTTTTACGATGAGCTCGCAGAGTTTTACCAAAAGTTTTACAATTCAGAATATTCGATAGATGATATATGCTCGTTTTCTGCATGGCGAGAAGCATTCTCTTTGAGCACAGGTATTGTACTTAACAATCCAGCATTTTACTTATCTGAAACAGGCATCATAGGATTCGCGTTATACAATAATTTTCCATTCACAGACACTTTTTTGATCGCTCATAAACCAGTATTTGAAAAATTGAGAAAGGGACATGTTACTGCAAGTGAAATTTATTCTATACCACAGAACATATTAAATGAATCTATCACAAATTTCGATCAGTGGGTAAATTTGTTTGCAAATGGAATACGTACTTTGAAATTGGGTCAATATTCTATTCATCGTGTTTCAGATATCGCAAAAATGGATTCTGTAATCTCTCTCATGAGGATAATGAAAAATTCAACTTCTGGTTTTATGTCATATTTTCCATCCCAAGAATCAATAAATACAAAATTCTCGACAGTTTGGCATACAATGGTTGATGATACTGTTAATGTAACAGAATGGAAAGCAGAAATTGATAGTGTTTTAAACGAAAAAAATATTGAAAAATCAGCACTTTTTCTTGCTGCAACTGGAACTGCTCAACTTGAGCAACTCACTGAATTTGTTCATACTGCACGAAGCATAGTTGAAACAGGGACGGAAGCCAAGCGTGCCTTGGAATCTCCGATGTCATGGGCATTCGAAAAATATGCCAGTGAAGATTTGAAACAGAAACTATTACTTAGTGCAGGTCAAGCGAAGCAGGTACCACTTAAAGAGCTTTCGATCGCCGAAATTGAAAATCGCATATCTACAGGAGAATCATTCATAGATATCATGAAAACTCATCCAACTTATTTACAACAACAAAACTTTTTATCACATCAACCACAAGGACCGCATGCAGCTATACCTATGCTCCAAAGTAGAGCAGAATCAACCATGTGGAAAGCCGAATTACGCTTGAAAGAATTACGTATTATTTATAGAGGTATAGCAGTATCCGATGGCCAACTATTAAAATCAAACGAACTGCAATCTCCACCCTGGCCCGTTCAGTATGCGAGTGCTGGAATACTGTTTTATAACGAATATGGAGTTTTGCTTACGCATGAAAACGGTAAGTATACGACATTCAGAGGTAAGAAAGATCCACCAGATACTGATTACTTCGTGACTGCAGAACGTGAGTTCCTTGAAGAAAATAGTCCTACGAACAGAACAGTTGATACATCTATAAATTTTAATGTGCAAGATTTACTCAGACATCCACGTACAAAAGTCGTATTTTTTAGAAATCACCCAAACCCCCCGTATAGCGTTATATTCTTTGTACCGATGGAACTGATAGGCAATGCTTATAATATCAGCTCTGCAACGAGCAAAAGCAATCCTTTAACAATAAATTCTTCAGAAATAGATTTTGTTCAATTTTACACGTTTTCAGACTTGAAAAATTTGAAGAATATTGCAGGTGATGTACAAAGGTACATTAATGTATTGCAGAAAGATTTGTCTGGATCATCTGCTCCATCTTCTGTTCCAGTTCCATCATCATCTTCGACACAACCACCACGACCAGCATCACCTCTACCACAAGCAGCATCACCTCCACCACAAGCAGCACCGCCTCCACCACCATCTGTTGTATCGTCCACTGGTCCGGTAAGAACACAAAAAAGCCAACGAAGACATAATCCAATTGCACGTCCTCAACGTCCTCCTCTTCAACGTCCTCTTCTTCAACGTCCTACAACTATATTAAAAGTAGTTGTAAACCCAAAACGAAGCTATACTATATTACGTGAAAACCCACAAGCTGATTCAAAGTTTTCTAGAGACAAAGTAGTAAATAATGATGATATGGTACAAATCGTCAAAACTGAATCGGGATTTTCTTATATCCTGGATAAAGGTTGGATTCGGACTGATTATCTGAGAGATTATGATGAATATGATAAATTTTGAAAACACAAGCCTGCTTAGGGGTACCTTTGACCAAGAAAAAAACGGAACGTAGCTTTCGGATCTACTTTGAATCTTTTCAACCAAGGGACAAATTCGGTTTCAGTACTATTCATAAATTCAGAGTTTGATCAGTTTTTCTCCCTATAAAAAATTGTTGTAAAGTATAAATGTGGAAAGCTGAGATCAAACTTGAACATTTGTATCAAATTTATCGAGGAAAAAGAAATCGCGAAAACCAATGTTGTGTGTGTCTTTCCGATTTACCAGAACCAAATGAATTGTGTCCTGAAGAAAAGAATGCAACGGAATGCGAAGAATTTTGTGGTTCTCGTTATAAAACAAGTTCTTCAAATTATAAAGCATGTAAACGGCGATATAGTCTGAATATTTTATCATGTGGACATGAATTGTGCGAAGAATGCAAACTTGGAATGTTAAGTCGTGGTCAAAAGCAATGTCCAATATGTCGACAAGCAACTATAGAAGATTCGTATTTACATTTAGATGATTTGGGAGAAAATATTTCGCAAATGTACGAAATTAGTTTTGAAAATGACGACATTGAAGAAGAAGTAAATCACGGAGTAAGTAAACAAGGCATAATAGATCTTTTGAACAACAAGTTCTCTGTGATAGATAGCTTCAATTTCACAAAGATCAGAATTTTCAAACGAAAACGTCAATACGATTCGGATGAAGAGTTACATCGTGAATATTGGGCAAATATTCAAGGTTTTAATATGGCTCTTAATGATTTATATACTAACGATTTTAAGGAATATTTTTTCGTATATCTTCAAGTTATTATAGGTTATACAGTCGACGCGCGATATCCGCATGATTTAGCTCAGGAAATAAGTATTCAGAAAATTTTTCCCTAATTTGCCTATGCTCCAAATTAGAGCAGTTGTGATTTGCAAATTTTTACACATATGATAGAATGCAAATCAAATTTAACAAAAATGCTTCTTTTTCTACAGTGAGCAACCAAAAACAAAGATTGAATCGTGGTTTTGGTTTAGTCACAAACCCTGACATAGTCCATAGACTATGAAATTATTTTTCATTATAATGTTAAATGAATTGTACAAATATTGAGAATGCAACACGACAGCAACTTCAAAAGAATTGTGTCAAATTCAAAAGCGACAAAAAAATAAAGGCAGATTGTAGAACAAAATCGTCTATTCTGTTAGAGTTGAGTAAAACGTTATGTTCTTTTTACAATCATACTCTTGTAGAAAATGCCGTACCAAACCATCGTACTCGTGTCGTATCCAATACTCGTTTTGATTTTTCGCAGTACAACGAACCATTAGCACACGAAGCAGCTTTTCCTTCAGATGACCAGACACTAGCACAAGTCTCTAATCATCTGCTTGATCAAATATTGAAATGCTATTCAACAGCACCTGAAATCAACACATTTGATATAATTTGCCTTGGTACAGGCATGAACACTGCACCAGAACTTTATTTGTACAAATACTTACAATTTGAGATGACAAAAATGAATTTGAAGTTCAATTTTTTGATTTATGATCCAAATTATTCAGATGCAAACATTCAAATAATAAAATCTCAATTCGGTGAGAATATTTCAGTAATGAAAGAATTACCCGATCCAAGCAAACTAGACTACAATAAGGGCAAAGTAATGATCGCATTCTCAGGAATCGACGGATGGATTCGAAAAGCATACGATGTTTTTAAATTCATGATAAATTTATGGTATATTATTGCAGACAGATGTGCACTTGATCAAAAAAGTGCAGTCATTGATATATTTTACACGAGACACCTTGGAGATTTGTTCAAGAACATTCCTATCAAAACAAAAACTTTTCGTAATTTTGTAGCGTGCAATTTGACTGATGTGCTTTATACAGGTGGTTTTCGTTTTGAATATGACGATTACCCATCAAAAGCCAGAGATTATGCCCGCAACTATGTATGTAATTCTCAACTCATAAACCCACATGTTTAATGCTAATCAGATTTACCATTTAAAAAAAAATTAAAAGCAATGAAATGTTTTCTGATATTGTTGGTTCTCTTTACGGGCAGCGGGATATGTCATCCGTTATCACGTATGCCTCGTAAAAATATAAGTAAAATGGTCGTCAATACTCATTTGAATACTATTGATACTAAAATAAATAGAACGATTGTATGCAAGTGTATAAAGAATAGGATACTATTGTCTATATTTCTTTTAGAATTAGTACGCGGGATCTCATTCATATGTAGAAAGGTGCGTAAGTTAATCAACGCGGACACAGAAAATGAGTCTCAAGAGTCAATAATACTTGATAGTTACATATATTATTTTTAATGCAGATACTAAGACGAATATTTTTTGTATTACGATTGCAAATATAATAGGTCAACAATTTAGTACATTGGTGAAGTAAAACCAATTCGGTATGAAGCAGTAAAAATGCGTTAGAAATCGTGTGTCAACACCATGAAATTCACATGCCAAAAATTGGTGTAGGTTTAGCCGATTGATGTAGGTTTAGCCGGAGGAGAGTGGTCAAATAGAACCCATTTTAATAAAATTGCTTGAACAGTATACTGAATGTCATTTGACGGTTTTTACTCTGTAACATACATGATTTTTTTATTATAGAATTTATATCGAATGGACTTATTGGGCGCAATGGCGATGGGAGGACGGGATGTTGCATTATGGTGGATGGTGTCAAATCCAATGGAGCAGAAGTTTTGAGAATCGTATAAGAAGTATTGGGCATGCGTTGTTTCATACAAGATCTACACTCAGACATTGTTTTACACGCGTAGTAGTTGTAACACTTGCATGATTTTTTAATTTCCAAATTTTAAAGTCAGATAACAAGCTTGGAAATATCCGTAATCAAAATAATTTTTTTGTCGAAAAAAAAATCAAACGCGTGAATCACTTTTTTTCTTTTTATATTTGAAAGAAAATGCGAGTCAAGAAGAGAAACGGATTGTCTGAACCAGTTATGTTTGAAAAGATTACTGCACGAGTCAAGAAATTATGTTATGAACTTGATCCAAGTGTGGATGCTCTTTTTATAGCTCAAAAAGTAATTACTGGATTATACGATAACGTTTCGGTTTCTGAAATAGATGAACTAGCTGCAGAGACTGCAGCTTATCTAAGTACACACCACCCAGATTTCTCTAAACTAGCTGCAAGAATATCCGTATCTAATTTGCATAAAAATACCGAAAAGTCATTCTCAAAAGTTATTGAAAGATTGTACAAACATATTCATAACGATGAACGAGCCCCTCTTATTGCAGATGATGTTTATGAAATTATAATGAAAAATGAAGATGATATTAATGCAGCAATCGTATACGATAGAGATTTTAACTATGATTATTTTGGATTTAAAACACTTGAAAGATCTTATCTAATGAGAATAAATAATGAAGTTGTAGAGCGTCCACAACAAATGTGGATGCGTGTTTCAATTGGAATCCATAAAGACGATATAGATGCAGCTATAGAAACCTACAAATTATTATCTCAAGGATGGTTTACACACGCAACTCCAACTTTATTCAATGCAGGTACACCAAATCCACAAATGTCATCGTGTTTTTTAACCTGCATGATGGATGATTCTATAGACGGAATATTCGAATCATTGGCAATGTGTGCAAAAATTTCAAAAGGAGCGGGAGGAATCGGTTTGTCAATCAGTAACATAAGAGGAAAAGGAGCTTACATCAAGGGAAGTGGCGGAGAAAGCAACGGTTTGGTTCCAATGTTAAGAGTATTCAATGATACGGCCAGATATGTAGATCAAGGAGGAGGAAAAAGAAAGGGAGCCTTTGCTGTATATATTGAGCCATGGCATGCAGATATAGAAGATATATTAGAATTGAAAAAAAATACAGGAAAAGAAGAACACAGGGCGCGAGACTTATTTTATGGCTTGTGGATTCCAGATATCTTTATGAAACGAGTTGAAAAAGAAGAAAAATGGTCTTTATTCTGTCCATCAAAATGTCCAGATCTAATTGACGCATACGGTGACGATTTCGAAAACAAGTATATAGAGTATGAAAAGTTAGGGTATTACACCGAACAACTCGAAGCCAGAAAACTTTGGTTCCAAATTTTAGACGCTCAAATGGAAACAGGAAATCCCTACATGTTATACAAAGACTCTGCCAATAAAAAATCAAATCATAACCACATGGGAACAATACGATGCTCTAACCTATGTACTGAAATCATTGAATATACATCACCAGAAGAAACGGCTGTGTGTAACTTGGCATCCATTGCTTTGCCAAAATATGTAGATGAAAAAACATTCGACCATAAAAAATTATTTCAAGTTACATACGTGATCACCAAAAACTTGAATAAAATTATAGACAACAACTTTTATCCAGTCGCTCAAGCAAAATATTCAAACTTTAAAAATAGACCAATCGGCATAGGGGTACAAGGACTAGCAGACGCTTTTGCTTTAATGCGGTATCCGTTCGATTCAGATGAAGCGAAAATATTAAACAAAGATATATTTGAAACAATATATTTCGCAAGTTTGACTGCTTCGTGCGATCTTGCAGAAAAATATGGATATTACGATTCTTACACAGGATCACTTGTTCATCAAGGTTATTTGCAATTCGATATGTGGGATGTAACACCAACATCACGTTGGGATTGGGATGCATTAAGATTAAAGATTGCAAAACATGGAATCCGAAACTCATTACTCATAGCACCAATGCCAACTGCATCTACAGCACAAATATTAGGAAATAACGAATGCTTTGAACCATTTACAACAAACATATATACAAGGCGCGTACTTGCAGGGGAATTCCCAGTGGTGAATAAATATTTACTCAAAGACTTGATGGATGCAAATTTATGGACACCAGACATCAGAAACGAAATCATACGAAATAATGGATCTATTCAAAGCATCATGAAAATACCTGAAGAGTTACGGAATTTGTATAAAACAGTATGGGAAATCTCACAAAGGTCGGTTATAAATATGGCAGCAGATAGAGGCGCATTCATTGATCAGAGTCAAAGTTTGAATCTTTTCGTCAACGAACCAAATTATGCCAAGTTAACTTCAATGCACTTCCATACATGGAAAAAGGGACTCAAAACCGGAATGTACTACCTACGTACCAAAGCAGCATCTGAAACTATCAAGTTCACTCTTGATAAAAAAGAAAAAGACAACGAAGAAGAAGTAACAGTGTGTAATAGAAACGGAGATTGTCTGAGCTGCTCTGCATAAATTTGATTCCGATATATAAATGATTTTCGATCACATTGATATGATTGAATATATATTTTCATATTTGAATGTATACGAACAAGCAGAATGTAGCAGAATTACAAAATGTGTATATACACACTGCAAAAAAAACATATTACTCACATACGGTCCCCCTCTTACACTTTATCTCAAAAAATTTGGAATTAAGCTGGAAAACAAAAAACAATTGTATCAAAAATGCTTGCAATTTTGTGCAATAAAAAAATACGAACATAATCATAAATACATTAAAAGAAAAAATTATTTGATAGAATACATTGATAAATATTTAGAAAAAAATCAAGACTGTGTTCTTTAATCCTTTTTTTTCAGTCACATAGACAAAATTCACTCAAATACAAATTCTTGGTACGAAGTTTGAAAAGCCAATATGTCGTGCCAAGTATGGTAACTCCCTTCTTCCTGACCCTTAAGATATGGAATCATATTCCTGAAATACGTCGCGTCTCCCAAACGATTACCTGGACGTTCATGCACAGTGATTTGTTCATATTCCTCTGCAAGTTCAATTACAGACTTACCCATGTTTCGTTTCAAAGATTGATATCCCAAATCGTTTTGGTAAAATGTAAAAAAGTGCCACATATAAAACGCCGGATCTTGATTAGCACTCGCACTCCAATCAAAAGTACCAGACTTTGGCCAATCACAACCACCTGCGACTAAAGCAGTCAGAGAATAATCAGCAGCACGCCTATATGTTGACCCAGTATCAGATCTATCATTCGGATATTCATAAAACCAACGTTGAGCAGTCCTACAATCTGAAGTACACTCACAATGATTATCGTAACATTTAATACACGGGTGTTCGTCGATACTCTCATTGTACCACATTCCAACATTAATACTTCTGTCATTACCAAATACTACCGTATTTTCACCTAAAGCATTCGAATATGTACCTATCGATCGTGAATCATTTGTCCATTTTCCCGAAATACACTCATGACCGTATGAGTGCACAGTAGTAGAAACATAAGCCCACATACTTTGTAAACTTAAAGCATCCGTCACAATAGATTGTGAATCACGCATAGTTTCAATATATCGTACACAAAAATCATCATCTTTTTTCATATAATAAAGAGGACGACGACTCACCTCTTGGAGATGAGAAACTGGTTTGGGTGTCATAGTTGTAATACCTACACTTGTGGCACCTTTACGAAGTTGTGCCGACACGTAACATGTATTCTTTACATACGGACTGCTAAGTTCTTCCAAATCGTCACACCAGTGGCTTTCATTCTTTGTCTGTGTAATAGGAAAACTCGAAAATTTACCATCAGAAATATAAAAGGGATCTGTATTCGACTTGTCGTAATTTGAAGCCCCTCCATATCGTTGATCTCCCCACACAGGTGATGCTAATAAACTCGTAAGAGTACCATTGTAATAATCTTCGTAATCTCGAATTGGATTAAAATATGGATGGCTACACGAAGGACAAATGCATCGCAAAGACTTTTGCATCATCATTGTCCATGATAAATGAGCAGGTTCTTGCATCGTCATATAATGAAGTCTGTCATGCTCTCGATCAGAAGCCATATTTGTGTGCAAAGAAACGAAAGTATCGTGTGTATAAAATTCACTGTCCGACCCCAAACATTTACTTCCATACAACCGCCTGCCGGCTACAGTGGTCGTCCGCCTCATAATGTTGAAAGCATTGGCGTAATCATCAAATTCTGATTGCGTCAAATCCATAACATGACGATGAACATATCGATTATGAACAATAGTACATGAAAATCCACCCACACAAACACGATAGTCTCCAGGAAATGTAAACATGTGATCTAACGTTGTACCCATGACACATTTGGTAACATGGACATCAGTAGAGGACATTCTAGGAGGAATAGGATGCAAATATGATTCGTTCGGAATAAAATCGATGGTCCAACATGCTTGTTTATTGTTCATAACAGAAATACAGGATGATGATATACTCAATTTGGTAGTCTTCCATGGTTCGGCAAATACTGTGCGCGTTTCAACACCATTCACCGAACAAATATGAGGAACTTGCAAATCCACCGCATTTGATGAATATTTACAACAATCGTAAAATTGGTACATTTTTTTCACCTCTGTACATGTACGATTCCCGGGTAACATTGATACGGCAGTACTCTCATTTTTACAGCACATACTTTTGAAAGCTTCTTTAACTTGAAGACAGTTCATTATTTTATTAAAAATATATTTAAAATGGTGATTTATCTCCAAAATATATTTTCAGGGTTGTCTTGACAGTGACATTTACTTTCTTTTAATTAAACTATGAGATATCTACAACAAAAATATGACACGGCGTATATGTAAAAAAACTTGAAAACCGTTTTTTTCAAACCCACCACAAGGTTGTACATATGAGTATTACTTCAAATATTACCAACACGATTTCGATCATATTATTTCTCCTGGACAAATTTTTTTCGTTATTCGAATAGAAAAAGGATATCAACTTCATGGTCTCTTTTCTTCGGGAATGGACTCAAATGAGACCACTTTACATGTTTGCACCTTGTCGTTTTGATATATGAGCTCATAGTAGTCGCGAGTAGCAGTGTCAAATTGATAAAACTTGCCGACGCGTTTGTCCTGATGAAACTTGCCTTTCTCAACGCTGCCGTCTGCATAGGCAAACGTTCCGACCCCATGAAACAAGTCATTGACAAAAGGTCCGGTATAGCTTGATCCAGAGGTATAGGTGTACACTCCGTTGCCTTCAAACATATCGACAGAGAATTCTCCACTGTACTTGTCACCGCACTCGTAGTGTAACATACCGATGCCTTGAAACATTTCGTCGACCATATCTCCCTCGTAATAGGTGCCACTGGGAAAGGTATACTTCATCTAACACCTTCATGATTCGCAAAAAATTTGATTCAATTATGCATTTAAATGAAGCTCCATTCCTATGAATAACAAAATACATAACAAAATGAACAATTAAATCGAACACACCAAAACAGTTCAGACTTTCAAGAATGTAGGAGATGATTCGGAAATAAATGGTCATGATTAGTTGTAAAGTTATTACAAAGCAAAACTGCCATTTGTTTACGAATAATCGTACTTTCTCTAGTGGGCGAACATGAATCATATACTCTATGTAGCTTGGTTGATGAGTCAATGTGCAATGTCATTTTCTTCATTTTTTCTCTGCAATTTTACAAAATTAATCAAAGTCGCTCTGAATACTAGAAAAAAGAGTATACAGTATATACCTTCATTGAATACTATATCGTATGATTCTGGATTTCCTATTATATCATCCACAACTACGGAACTAATCGGTGGACCATTTAGAGCTTTATCCATACATTCCGAAAAGTCTAATGAAATACACGGAGATGCAATTCTGAACGCATGAAACGGAAGTCTCATTCGAATTTATTTATGAATCATGAAGAAAAAAAATCGCCTCTTTTTTAAATGACCACGATCTCCATATTAAAATAAAACAAAGAGAACAAGATAATGTACAAAAAAACATACTAGCAAATAAAAAAATTGTTAAATTTTCTCCTGAAATCAAAGAACATAATGTCAACAAAAGTATATTCTGTTTATCTTTTCAACCATTATGCTGTTTTCAATGAAAAATACAGTACGGCATCGAGTCTTAGAAACTTGTATTGCAATAGTTTTAAGCACCTAATTTAAATGTATCAATTTTTTTTGAAGAGTTTTTAGGATGTCTTGCCTCTTTTCGAGAGGTAACTGCATCAACCATTCCTTGTACTCATCACGATTATTTTCCAATCCCCTCAAAAAATCAAGTGTACTTTGCACAAATGTGTTACTTCATTTACATACATTTTTGCAATGAAAATACAATCTCAGCAAAAATAAAAGCACATCATCATTTGGAGACAATTGTAATATTGTCAGTCATACAATTGTCAGCACTTTCATCAAATGTGTTCATACTGCACAACTTATCTTTAAATATTTATTTACACTACTTATAATGACACTTCTTCTCCACAATCTTTTTTTTGACTCAACAACATATCCTCCACTGTACGTTTCATTTCTTTAAACTTGATTGAATTCACATCATCGACATTATGAGTTCTACACCAATTCGCAAAATTGTATAAAACTGGTTTGTCACGATAACGATTTTTTATCTCCTGTATACTCTGCTGTGTAGAACGCTGAAGTTCTGTATCCTTGTCAACACGCTTCCACCGCTTTTCACCAGTGGAATCACAAACAACTTCTAACTCATCGTTCACAATACGAATGTTACCTGGTCCATTACCGAAATGCTTCAACTCCAAATATGCTGCAGGACACAATGTAAACTGACTATTCAATATCAAAGGTTTCAATGCACTCAAAGCTTTCGGAGGATCCTCTTTACCATACACTGTAATATGCTGAAGATTGATTTGAATATTATTCGTCACATTCTGCGTGACATGCTGAGTCACATGCTGAGTCACATGCTGCGTAATTGCACCGCTCTCAGGTACTATTGTGTCATCTGTCACCTCTGCACATATTCGCTTAGAATCTTTCTCCACAATATCACCTCGGTCACGTTTTAACGATTCATTCTCATGACGCAAACTAGAATTTTGCTTTTCTAGTTTCAAAAGACGAATGTCGAATTGCAGTCTATCGTTTGGAAGATTTCTTACTTGATTTCTTAAATTTAATACTTCGGCTTGTAATTTTTCAATAATTGGTTTGGCTGTGCACAAACTTATATGCTTTTTCATATAATCCGCACGACATTCATAACCACAAAGACAAGATGCACGTTTTTGCATTTATATAAGAATACATTTTTAAAAAATTTGATTTTGTCGATCCAAAAAATCCCGTTCAAATTTTCAAATTACCAAGAATCTTGGTTTTTTTACCAAGAATCCTGGGTGAAAAAAA
>CERS01023198.1_pt1 | contig 30899 bp, 30 predicted proteins | sample 356251 | NCBI WGS metagenome assembly CERS01 (sample SAMEA2621020, study PRJEB7988) | marine metagenome | isolation source: saline water (ENVO:00002010), including
TAATGAGATGCGTTTCCTGCTGATGCTTGTACATGAACCTCAAGATCAAATTTCATTAAATCTTTAACAGTTTGCGGAGTCGCAGCAACGCGTTTTTCACCTTCAAGGATTTCCTTTGGTATGCCAACAATCATTATATTTCCTGTAAATAATTATAAATTGAGCTTTAAATTTAAATAATTATTTATATATATAACTTAATTTGATTAAACATTTTCCCAATTATTTTAGAGTTATATTATTACGTATGAATACAGTCAAAATATTATTGCCTATACTTCTTCTTCTCAGTGGCTGCGCTCCACATGTTAAAGTCATAGCTCGCTACCCAAATAGTCAGGAAAAATCAACGGAAATTTTCAATAGCAAGCTTCTTGGTTCAGCATTAAAAAAGCGATTGACATATTATTCAAATGGAAAAATCAAGACCGAAGCAAATTTTTCAAACAATTTTAAGCATGGAAAGTTTTTTTCATATCATTCAAACGGTAGTTATGCGGTTAAGGGAAAATATAAATTTGATAAGCGAGATGGAAAATGGGAATGGATCAATCAAAATAACCTCATAGATTCAATATACAATTATAATAATGGAGTACTTCATGGTAAGCATGAGAATTATAATAATGGAAATATTGAGATTAGACAGCAATACCATACTGGAAGGCTAAATGGAGCATTTACGGAATATTTTTCCGATGGCTCAATTAAAACAAAGGGTAAATATTACAACGATATTCCTCACAGCAAGTGGGAATGGTTTGATGAAAATAAAAATAAAACAAGATTAATTAATTATGCTAGTGGTATCAAAAATGGAAACTTTAAAGTATGGTCAGATGATACACTAAGACTTTCAGGCATTTATTTGTCTGATAAACGTCATGGGGTTTGGAAGTGGTATCATTCTGATAAAAAATTAGACTCTTTAGTAAATTATAATAATGGAGAATTAAGTGGGGAGTACAAAATTTGGTATAAGAACAATGCTTTAAAGGTAAGCGGAGGGTTTGCCAATGGAAAACGTAATGGCGAATGGAAGTGGCTTTCTGAAAATGAACACCTGGATTCGACAAAAATATTTTCGTCAGATAAATTAGATGGTATAACCAATATATATTATAAAAATGGTCAACTAAAATTTAAACGTACATATAGCATGGATCATTTAGATGGTGAATCTGTTTCATTTTACATTTCAGGGCAATTGGAAAGTAAAACTTATTATAAAAAAAGTAAAAAAATGGGCCCATTTGAAGTCTGGCTTTCTAGTGGTCGCTTAGAGGAAAAAGGAGTTTATATAAATGATCAATACAATGGCCCTATTCAAAGAAACTACTCAACTGGTCAATTAGCATCTATTGCAACCTATAAGGATGGAATTTTAGATGGAATTTCTCAAATTTTTACTCCCTCTAGTTTTTTAAAAAAAGAGGTTTTTTATAATACTGGTAAAGAAATTTCCAGATTAGAATATCATGACAATGGAAGATTTAAGCGTGTTTTGATCTTTGAAGATGGCTTAAAGGTATATGAACGCAAATGGAATATTGATGGTTTTGAAAATACCGATCAGATTTTCATTACAGGAACGCGAACACGGGCAGATTACTATATTTCTGGACAATTAAAATATGAATGTATTTACAAGGGTCAATTAAAGCATGGAATGGAATGGTGGTTTGATGAGCAACGCAATCCATTAAAAGTGAATCTGTATAACAATGGAAAAAAGTTAATTTCGCATGATCTTTTATACGTAAGCGATGAATAACATAATAATATATTGTAAGTTTTAACATAATGGATCGACATATTACATGGATAATCATTGGCTCAGTTCTGGCTGCGCTGGCAGTATCAATTGGAGCTTTTGGTGCCCATGGCCTGAAATCAAAGGTTTCCAGCGAAGATTTAGTAATTTTTGAAACGGGAGTACGTTATCAAATGTATCATTCTCTAGGATTAATTTTGATCGGAATTTTAGGTTTTCACTATCCTTCAAATATTATTCAGTTTCCTGCAATATTATTTTTAATTGGTATTATTATTTTTTCTGGAACATTATATCTAATCCCATTGATGGGATTGCGTTGGCTTGGTGCAATAACTCCCATTGGTGGAACTGCGCTTATCTTAGGGTGGGTTGCATTGGTCTATAATATTATTAAATCTTAATTCATGTCAAATTCTAGAAGAGTTCTTGGTATTTTTGATGCAACCTCAATGGTCACTGGAAACATGATCGGTTCTGGAATTTTTCTATTAGTCGGTTTCGCTGCGCAACCGGTTACAAGTGATTTTTCTTTGATATTGGCATGGATTGGTGGAGGATTAATGGCGCTTATGGGAGCTTTTTGTATAGCAGAGCTTTCAACGCGATTTCCACAGACAGGAGGGGACTTCATTTATCTCCATAAAGTTTATGGCCCATTTCCATCTTTTTTGTATGGATGGATGAGCTTAGTAATATTTCAGACAGGGGCTACTGCAGTATTGGCCTTATTTTCTGCTAAATATACTTTACAATTTCTACCCCAGTTACAATTTTTGTCTGTATCAGGATTAGCCTCAATTATTTTAATATTCCTTACAGCTATTCACTGTTTTAAGGTTCAGGTGGGTTCTCGTTTTCAATCGATTCTTACTATAATTAAAGTAGTGGGAATTTTTTTAATGGTAGGTCTTCTATTTCAATCAAAGCCAATTGAAGCGTTTCACTCATATTCAAATAATTCAGCTGATAATCCATATATTGGTTTTTCGAGAGCATTGACACCAATATTTTTTGCATATACTGGGTGGAATTGCGCAGGCTATATAGCTGGTGAGATTTCCAACCCAAGAAGAACTTTGCCTATTGCATTGATCGGTGGAACTTTGATTACCATTATTATTTATGCAATTGTGAATTATTCATTTATTCAGTCTATTGGCCTCGAAAACATGAAAGGACAAGAAATGGTACCATTGTTAGCGCTTAATGCTGTTGGCGCAAATCATTGGTCTGGTTTTTTATCTTTACTAATATTGATCAGCGTTATGAGTTCTCTTTCTATACATATTCAAACAGCTGCTGCTAGAGTTATACAGGCAATGGGTCAACAAGGCATATTCTTCAAATTTACCGGAAAAACAAATACTCGTTTTTACACACCAGTCAACGCTTTAACCGTGCAGGCTATTTGGACAATTGGTCTCATGTTCTTATTGGATATTGAAAATTTAGTAGATTCTACCACTGTAGTTATGATTATGTTTTCAGCCTTATCTATTTCTACTTTGTTTAAGGTTGAAAGGAAAAAGAATGATTCGAAAATTTTCACTATACCTTTCTATCCCCTTATTCCTCTAGCATATATTTTAAGTGCTGTTTTTATTTGCTGGGGAGTGATTCAGTTTCATTTGAGCCAAAACAGTTACCTACCTTTCTGGGGCTTATTTTTTTTAATTGCAGGATCATTGATCTACTTTTCTTGGAAGAATTTTTTTTTGAATGAGTAGAATTTCAAAACAAGGATCAAAATCCAATGGAAATAATTTGCTGTCATGGGCGGAGGAGAGAATGCCCATCATGCAAAGCATTGCAAAGCGATTTATAAAATACAAACCTTTAAAAGGTATAAAAATTGGTGTAGCATTACACCTTGAGAAGAAAACAGGTGTTTTACTTCGCGCCCTACAAAAAGGTGGAGCTGAGGTTTCAGCTTCCTCGTGTAACCCCCTAACAACTGATGATCATATTTCTGCAGCGCTATCTGAAGAAATGGATATTCATGCATGGGCGAATCAAACCAATGATGAATACTATGAATGTTTAAAAAATGTTATGACATCGCAACCTCAGCTTCTAATAGATGATGGGTGTGATTTAATATTTTTAGCGCATAAAAAATATCCTGAATATGTTAAAAATATTTTAGGGGCCTGCGAAGAAACCACCACAGGTATTGTTAGGTTAAAAGCAATGCATAAAGAAAAAGCGCTTAATTTTCCTGTGATGGCTGTAAATAATGCCAATTCTAAATACCTTTTTGACAATAGATATGGTACGGGGCAAAGTGTTATTGAAGGTATTCTATCAGCAACAAATACCCTTATAGCAGGGAAAAATATTATAGTTGTAGGCTATGGATGGTGTGGAAGAGGTATAGCGAATCGCCTTAAAGGGCTTGGGGCAAAGGTTTTTGTAGTCGAAACAGCTTCTAGTAGCACTGAGGGCTCATCTGGCTATCATCGAGCGCTTGAAGCGCATTATGATGGATGCTGGGTAGGGTCTTTAGATGAGATAGTTCATCTAGGAGATATATTCATCTCGGCAACAGGAAATAAGCATGCTATAGGTATAAAACACATGGAAAAAATGAAAAACGGTGCAATTCTAGCTAATGCTGGTCATTTTAATAATGAAATTGATATAAATGGTTTAGAATCTTATTCCAGCTCATCAAAAGAGATCCTTCCAAACGTAGATAAATATTTTTTGAATAATGGTAAACATCTAGTTCTTCTTTCAAAGGGGAGGTTAGTTAATCTATCTCAACCAACAGGCCAAGGTCATCCTATTGAAATAATGGATGCAAGCTTCGCTATCCAGGCTCTGTGCATTGAATATTTAGTTGAAAACTATCAAAATTTGAAACCTTCAGTATGCGATGTTCCAATGTCAATTGATAATGAGGTTGCTAAAATTGCACTAGAAACAAAAGAAATATATCTAGATGGTTTATCAGATGAGCAAAAAAAATATTTACAAACCTGGCAGGAGGGAACCTAGTGAAATTAAAAATTAAACCTTTCAACGCAGAAGTTAAGCAAATGTACAAAAATCATGGCCATTTTCACCATGGAGATGCAGGGCTTGATGTATTTATTATTTCGCAACAAACTATTTCTGCAGGCGATACTGCTCTAATTCATTTACAGATTGCCTGCGAGCCTGATAATGAGAAGCCTTATTTATTAATGCCTAGATCAAGCATTGCAAAGACACCGTTAAGATTATGCAATTCAATTGGCCTTATAGATGGAGGATATCGCGGTGAAATAATGGCTGTTGTTGATAATGTCAAAAGTGAAGACTATACTGTGGAGCCAAACCAAAGACTGTTTCAAATTGTTGCCATGAATGGATCGCCAATTCATTTCGAAATTGTAGATGAATTATCTGAAACGACTAGAGGGGAAGGAGGTTTTGGCAGTACAGGGAAATAATCAATAATTTCTATTTTATCTTTATTTTAGCAGTCATTACGCAAGACTGCTAAAAATCATTGAATAATGCCTACAAATCAGTTTAATTTCAGCGCTGAAAATTTTTATATTAATCAATTATTAAAAATAGGAGAATGAACATGGCGCTAAAAGTTAAGCCTTTAGCTGATCGAGTTGTTGTAGAACCAGCTCCAGCTGAAGAAGTGTCCTCTGGGGGCATTATTCTTCCAGATACTGCTCAGGAGAAACCTCAACAAGGAACTGTTGCAGCTACTGGACCTGGAAAGGTATCAGATTCTGGAAGCAAAGTTGCAATGGAATTAAAAAAAGGAGATAAGGTGCTCTATGGAAAATATAGCGGAACCGAGTTTTCTTTTGAAGGTAAAGAATATTTAATTATGCGCGAGAGTGATATTCTCGCAGTATTATAAGGAGTAAAGTGTAATGGCTAAAGAAATTTCATACGACCTTGAAGCGCGTAATGCGCTTAAGGCAGGGGTAGATAAGCTTGCAGACGCAGTTAAGGTTACCCTAGGCCCAAAAGGTAGAAATGTTGTTATAGAAAAGAAGTTTGGTGCGCCAACCGTAACAAAAGATGGTGTAACCGTTGCTAAAGAGGTTGAATTAGAAGATAAGCTGGAAGATGTCGGTGCTCAAATGGTTAAAGAAGTTGCATCTAAAACATCTGATGTGGCAGGAGACGGTACTACTACAGCAACTGTCTTAGCGCAATCTCTAGTTTCTGAAGGATTGAAAAATGTCACAGCAGGAGCAAACCCCATGTCAATTAAGCGCGGCATAGATGCCGCAACTACAGCTGTTGTTGAAGCACTTCAAGGGCAAAGCAAAGACCTTCCAGACTCAAAACAAATTGCAAATGTTGGAAAAATTTCAGCAAACAACGATGAAGAGATTGGTGAAAAAATTGCCGAAGCTATGGAAAAAGTGGGCAAAGATGGTGTGATTACCGTTGAGGAATCCAAAACTGCGGAAACTTTCTTAGAGACAGTAGAAGGTATGCAGTTTGACAGAGGATATCTGTCGCCATATTTTGTTACTAACTCAGATAATATGGAAGCTGAAATGGAAGATGCTTACTTACTAATTTATGATAAAAAAATATCTAACATGAAAGACTTGCTTCCATTATTAGAAAAAGTTGTTCAGACAGGTAAACCTGTTACGATTATTGCTGAAGACGTTGAAGGAGAAGCTTTGGCTACCTTAGTTGTTAATAAACTTCGTGGAACATTTAAGGTGTTAGCTGTAAAAGCTCCGGGTTTCGGTGATCGCCGCAAATCTATGCTCGAAGATATTGCAGTTCTTACAGGGGGAACAGTCATTTCAGAAGATGCTGGTTATAAGCTTGAAAATGCAACTTTAGATTATTTAGGTACATGCAAAAGAGTTGTTTCAGACAAAGATAATACAACGATTGTTGGAGGTAGTGGAGAATCCAGCTCAATTAAGGCACGAATTAATGAGATCAAGGTTCAAATTGAAAAAACAACATCTGACTATGATCGTGAAAAATTACAAGAACGCTTGGCTAAACTTTCTGGTGGTGTTGCTGTCATAAATGTTGGTGCAGCAACAGAGGTAGAAATGAAAGAAAAGAAGGCACGGGTTGAAGATGCATTACATGCAACCAGAGCTGCTGTTGAGGAAGGTATTATTCCAGGTGGTGGAGTTGCACTTCTTCGTACCGCACCAGCTTTAGATAAAGTTAAAGTTGATGAGGAAGAGGCAGTTGGCGTTGATATTATGCGAAGAGCCTTAGACGCTCCTTTGCGTCAGATTTGTTCAAACGCAGGAGTGGAACCATCGATTGTTGCTCAAGCTGTTCGAGAAGGAAAAGATGATTTTGGTTATGATGCTCGTACTGGTGAATATGTTAATATGTTCAAAGCTGGAATTATTGACCCAACTAAAGTTGCTAGAGTAGCTGTACAAAACGCTACATCTATAGCAGGTATGATTCTAACGACTGAAGCTGCTGTTACAGAAACTCCTGAGAAAGAAGCCCCACCAATGCCTCCAATGGATCCAGGTATGGGTGGTATGGGCGGTATGATGTAAACTGTGTATTTATTGCACTTTAAAAACCCTCTCTTTAATATGAGAGGGTTTTTTTTACGTCAAACTTGATTAGCGAAGACTCAACCTCTTAAATTCATCTATTGTATGAGCGTTATAAAACTAAAAAATATGCAGTTTTTTGGGTATCATGGTGTATATGATTACGAGAAAGAAGTTGGTGCACCTTTTGAGGTAGATGTTGAAATTGAAACTTCATTTACTCGTGCTATAAAATCTGATGATATTGATGAAGCTATCAATTATGACGCTATTTTCAAGCTTGTCAATTCCATTGTTTCTAATAAAAGATTTAATTTGATTGAAACGTTGTCCAATACGATAGGTGACCAGATTTTATCTAAATTTGAAATTGAAAAAGTATTAGTTAGGGTGAGAAAACCCAAGGTTCAAATCAACGGAATTCTTGATACGATTGAGGTAGAGATAGAAAAAAGTAAATAATCATGAATCAGTTAGTTTATTTAGGTTTAGGTGCAAATGTAGGCGATAGAGAGTCTAATTTATTTACTGCAATAGCAGCTTTAGATGTAAGAGACGATATTGCTGTAAATCGTACTGCATCAATTTATGAGACTGATCCATTGTACAATACAGATCAACCAAAATTTTTAAATAGTGTTGTTGAAATTGAAACGAATCTTCAGCCAGAGTCTATGCTTCAGGTATGTCAAGGAATTGAAATGATGCTTGGGCGTCCATCGAATCGAAAAAAAAATGAACCTAGACTAATAGATATAGATATTTTAGCATATGAAACGGTTTCAGTAGAATTAGGCGAATTAATTATTCCCCATCCTGGGCTTTTTTCTCGTAAGTTCGTATTGGTTCCATGGGCAGAAATTGCACCTAAATTTGTTGTTCAGGATTATGGAAAAACTGTTTCTGATTTATTATCTTTATGTCCTGATATATCAAATGTTAAAAAATATAAATTGGAAAAAACAGCATGAGAAATCTGTATTATGTGGCGATTGAAGGTACTATTGGTGTTGGTAAAACAAGTTTAGCGAACCTCCTTTCAGAAAAACTCGGTGCAAAATTAATACTTGAAGCTTTTGAGGATAATCCTTTTTTAGTAGACTTCTACGAAGATCCAGAAAGCAATGCTTTTCAAACTCAGCTATGGTTTTTGCTTCAGCGCTATCAGCAACAGCAGGACCTTAGACAGGTAGATATGTTTCAAAACCTTGTTGTTACTGATTATATGTTTGTTAAGGATAGATTATTCGCATCATTAAATTTAAATGAAAAAGAAATGTCATTATATGATAGTGTAGCAAGTATGATGGAAAGAAATGTTATTCATCCTGATCTCGTAATTTTCTTACAAGCTGATACCGAAACGCTCATGGAAAATATTGCTAAAAGAGGTCGTGAGTTTGAGAAAAATATGTCAGAAGATTATATAGATGCGCTTAACCAGGTCTATAATGAATATTTTTTTCGATATCAGGATACCCCATTAATTATTATTAATACAAACAATATTGATTTTGTCCAAAATCCTGGTGATCTCGAGGAGATGATTAGCTATATTAGACAGCCTATTTCTGGGACAAAATTTTTCAACCCTACATCAGGACTTCAAAATGCCTAAAGCTATTTTGTATGGTATTGTTTTTTATTTCATTTTTTTATTTGTGAAAAAATTATTTTTTAACAATAAATCAAATTTAGAAATGAAACAGAATCAAAATTATAAGAATCTAGATATCAAAGATGCTGATTTTGAGGATATTAATAATGATTAGTTATCGTAAAATTCTTTTATCCCTTCATAAATATAATGATATATCATTATTAATTATGCGGGTACTTCCATCGTATTATATGTTTATCAACCATGGATGGAGTAAAATCGCTAACCCTGGCGTTAATTATTCTAAATGGGATAGGTATGGAACTTTTTTTACTAAACATTTTGGAGGATTTTTAGATTTTGCAAATATCCCTTTTGGGTTTATGGCTGCTTTTGCTGAATCAATATGTGCTGTTATGATTTTGATTGGTTTTTTCACTCAGCCCGCTGCTTTCATGGTCGCCTTTACAATGCTTATTGCTGCATTACATCATATAACTGGTACAGGCAGCCCTGAGAACGCATGGATTTACTTTTCTATTTTTATAGCTATTTTTCTTTCTGGTCCAGGTAAATACAGCCTAGACAATTTTCTATTTATCAAAAAAAACAAATTAAACAGGTTACAATGAAAAAAATATTTTATCTATTATTGCTGATTCAATTTAGCTCTTTTCCTCAAGCACAATACAAGAAAGGATTTGGTTTTACAACAGGAGCTTGGGGTTCAGGCTTTCACTTTATGGGGGATTGGGAATTGAAAGAGGATTTATTTTCTGGATTTGAAATAAAATTTATCGATGTAAAAAATGATGGTGAGATGCCCGCAATTAATTACTACACTGGCCGACCAATCAATATAGGCGATGATGCACTGATAATGTTTCCGCTCTTTGCAAAGATTAGATATTTACCATTTGAAGGGATGATTGCAAATAATTTTTCACCATTTATTGAATTTAAAGCTGGCGTTAATTATTCTGTTGATGGAAATGGTAATGCTAGAACATTTCGCGGAAGGTGGAGTAATGCAATTGGCTATGGATCATACGGAGGTCAATTTGTTGTAGGGGTAAATTTTCCTCAAATAAATGGCACCTCAATTATAACCTCCATTGGTTTTGAGTCCCTGCCTATGCCTCATAGGGTAGATGGGCGCGACAACTATGATGGCATGACCTTAAATATTTCTTACATTTTTAGAAATCGAAATTAAAAATGAATGAAGTATATCTTCATGTTAATTCAGGACAAATAGGCAATAATAAATTTTCATTATCTAATTCAGAAAGCCATCATTTTATAAAATCTTTACGCGGTCAAATAGGTGATACAGTTTGGTTGTTGGATGGAAATGGTAATGCCTATCAATCTGAAGTTAGAAAAATTGATAATTACAATGTAAAAGGTGTAATTATAGACTCATTCTCTAATTATGGCGAATCCCAAAATGATCTTCGACTTATCTTGGGTCTTATAAAAGGAAGCAGAATGGATATGGCAATTGAAAAAGCGGTTGAGTTTGGGGTTAAATCTATTTATCCAATCATTTTTGAAAGAAGTATTCGAAAAACTATTAATCTAGATCGATTAAATAAAATTATAGTCTCATCGGCTAAGCAATCTGGCAGAAGTTTTTTTCCATTATTGATGGAGCCAGTTAAGTTTTCAGATTGGCTAGAAAAACACCATAAAGAGATAAGTGTAGTTTGTCATTTTTCAGGTAGCAGTATAAATGATATAATTACTAAAAATTCACAATCTATAAATATAATTGTTGGACCTGAAGGTGATTTTTCCCAGAACGAGATTTCTTTATTGCGTGACCATAATATACCATTTATTAAATTAGGCCCTCGCAGACTTAGAAGCGAGTCTGCCTGTATTTCAGCTATCTTAAATATTAATCAAATAACTGAACTGTAATATGCAAGAATGCATATTTTGCAAAATAATTGATGGGAAAATACCCTGTAAAAAATTATTTGAGAATGAACATATATTGGCCTTTGATGATATTGAGCCACAAGCACCTACTCATGTCTTAATTATCCCTAAAAAACATATTAGTACGATCAATGAAATTCAATTTGAAGATAAGAATTTAATTGGGGAGATGTTCATTAGCGCTAAGGAAATAGTTAAAATCAAAGGAGTTCAAAAGCAGGGCTACAGAACTATTTTTAATACCAATGAATATGCAGGTCAAACAGTTTTTCATATTCACATGCATGTTATGGGTGGCCGAAGAATGAGCTGGCCACCAGGCTAAAAATTCCTCAAGAAAATTAATTTTTTGATTATCTTGATGGTTAATCTTTAGAAAATTTTTAGATTATAGTAATCTTTTACCTCGGAAATGTATATATCAGAATTAAACCTACACGGATTTAAATCTTTTGCCAAAAAAGAAAAAATAAAATTTGGTGAAGGTGTTACAGTTATTGTTGGTCCTAATGGATGCGGAAAAACAAATATTGTGGATGCGATAAGATGGGTTTTAGGAGAACAAAAATATTCAGTTCTTCGTTCTGGTAAGATGGGTGATGTAATCTTTAATGGAGCTGATGGGATAAAGCCTTTATCTGTCTGCGAAGCATATTTAACCGTTCATAATAATAGCGGCAAGCTCCCGATTGAATATAGTGATATTGAAATAGGGCGTAGAGTTTACAGGGATGGTGAATCAGAATATTATATAAATAAAACACCCTGTAGACTAAAAGATATCCATGAACTATTTATTGATACAGGTATGGGTTCTGACGCTTATTCGGTAATTGAGCTTAAAATGATAGAACAAATACTATCTGAAACTGCAGATGATAGAAAACGTATGTTTGAAGAAGCGGCGGGGATAAATAAGTACAAACAACAAAGACAGTCTGCGCTAAGAAAATTCGATGCAATACAAAGGGACCTCGATCGAATAAATGATATTGTTCAAGAAGTAGAACAGCAAGTACATAGCCTTGGTTTGCAATTAAAACGTTTTAATAGGCATGAAAAACTTTCAACGATCCTTTTTGAAAAAGATCTCTCATTAGCATATATTAAAATTCATAATTACCAATCAGAACTTATTCCTCTAAGAAAAAATCTCTCAGAGTCACTTACCCTTAAGAATGAAAAATTATCAGACACTTCGCTTTTAGAAAAAGAACTTGAAGAGATAAAAAAAACATATATATCCCAACAACAAGAATTACAAAAAATGCAAATTAAACTTCAAAAACTAGAGAAAGATCGTGAGCTTGCCCAGAATAATATTTTAATATGGAATGAACAGTTTAAATCTGCAGAAATCAATATGAACAGACTCTCAAATGAGCTTAGTTCAAATCAAGAAAAAAAGATCCACCTTTTAGATAAAATTACAGAATATAAAAAAGATATAGATCAGCTTTCACCTTCAATCAAAGACCAATCATCATTATTTGTTACAAAAAATAATGAATTCCAAAAAATCGATAGTGAATATCAAACTGCTCAAGAACATGTAAAAACAATTCAATCATCAAGATGGAAGGCTCAGGAAAGAATAGCAGATGAGCGCTCAGTACTGGACAGATCGATTTCATCCATTGAAGAAAAAACAACAGTTATTAACCATTTAAGTTCTAAGATTAAAATTCTAGAAAAAGATCAAGAAAAATATTCAATAGAGCAGGAAAAAATTGATAATAATACAAAAAAGCAATTAGAAAAAGTTAACAAAATTAAATCTGAAATTGATATTGCTCAAAAACAGCATTCAGATAATGAAAAAGACTATTCTAATCTTCAAATGGAGCTACATACAAAAAAATCAGATCTTAGCTCATTAAAATCGCAACTAAACTTTTTTAATGAACTATTAGAACAAAAGCAAGGATACCCTGAAGGTGCTAAAAAAATTCTAAGCAACAAAAATGATTTTAGCAACTTGATCGGATCTGTTGGAGAGCTCCTCCAGGTTGAGACAAAGTATGAAATGGCCTTTCAAAGTGCATTGGGAAATTGGTCAAAATGTCTTGTCGCGAGAGATAAAATTTCTGCGATGAAAATCATTTTAAAAGCTAAATCAAAAAAATTGGGCAATTTCTCAATTTTACCCTTAAAAGAGTTAAAAAAATTCAAAACTGAAAGACCCCCAATTCCAAATGCCGAGGGCGTACTTAGTAGTGCAATTGATTTATGTGGAGTTGATAAATCAAACTCTAATCTTGCTGAAGCATTGATAGGCAATCTACTAGTTGTAAATGATGTTAATGAGATTAAAAGTAAAAGCATTCTTGAACAATGGGATTTGGTGGATTTACAAGGAACTTACATAGGAAAAAATCTACTTTTGAAATATCAAAATAAATCCAAAGAAACCAGTATAATTGGTAGACAAAAAAAAGTTCAAGTAATACAAAAACAAATAAAAGATTTAGATAAAAAGATTACCAATGATGAGAAGAATTATTTATCGCTTGAAAATGAAATTGTGAAATCTGGCGATGATTTGAACACTATTAAGAATGACCATAATCTTGAAAATACTAAATTGAACGATTTGCAATCAGTCCAAATAAAAAATCATTATCAACAATCCCAAAATCTTATTTCAATAAAAGAATTAAATAAAGAAATGGACAGAAGTCATAATGAACTTGTTGCATTGAAGAAAAAAGTTGAAAAGATTAATCCCTCAATCATCAGTACTGAAAAAATAATTAATAAACTTAAAAAAGATTTAGAAGTAGCTTCATCCTTACTTTTAGCTAGCCAGCAGAATAGAGACAACTTTCAACAAAAAGTTCAAGAGATTAGAATAGATTTACTGAATATGGAAAATCGACTTGAAAGTATTAATTTTCAAAAAGAATCTGCAAGCAAAACATCTTCTGAGCTAGATCGTAGAGATGATGATATAAAAAATGAAACTGTTGAGCTTAAAGAATTAAAAAAATCTTTAGATCTAAAGATTATTAATGAAGAAAATGATTTAAAAAGCTTCAGTGGTGATATAGCAAAAGAAAGATCAGTGCTGGACCTTAAGCAGCAAACTGTCTCTGATAAATTTAAATCAATGGAAAAAATTCAGGAAAAGATCAATTTAGAGCAACAATTAAAAGAAAATCTCCTTGAAGAACAAAGAGCAAATGAATTGAGGATAGTTGAACTAGATCAAAAAATAAACAACATCAAAGAGCGAATGATGGAAAAATACAATTCTAAAGTTCCGAAAGAAATGAAGGTTGATAGCGATATTGATGAACTAAAAATTGAAATTGATAAGATTCAAAAAAGGATTGAGAATATTGGACCATTAAATATGGCAGCTCAACAGGATTATAAAGACGAGCAAAAACGTTTAGAAAATTTAATTGAGCAGCGCATTGACATCTTAAAATCTGAAGAAAATCTAAAAGAGACGATCACAAAAATAGATGTTGTTGCTCGAGAAAAGTTTGAATTAACATTTGACCAGATTAATACAAATTTTTCTGAGCTTTTTGGAATGTTTTTTGAAGGAGGAAATGCTTCTATCTCTTTAGATGGAAGCGATGACCCATTAGAAGCTCAGATTATAATTCATGCTCAGCCACCCGGCAAAAAAAATCAAAATCTTAGAATGCTTTCAGCTGGAGAAAAATCCTTAACCGCTATTGCACTTCTTTTTGCTATATATCAATTTAAACCGAGCCCTTATTGTGTACTAGATGAAGTTGATGCACCTCTTGATGATGTGAATATTCAAAAATTTAAGCGTGTTTTAAATAAATTTGCAGAAGAGACACAATTTATTATTGTGACTCATAATAAACTCACAATGGAAGTAGCCGATTATTTATATGGAGTTACCATGGAAAAGAAAGGGGTATCTAAGCTAGTATCTGTCAAGTTCAACGGACAAGCCTAAGTATTATTTTTATAAGTTTTTCCTATATCGTTCTGTATTGCATTTTTCTGGATACCAAGCATTGGATGTGCTCGCCTCTTCACAAGCTCTCTTGTTATCATGTATAGTAATATTATAATCTTCATCCTGACAAAAGGCATCTTCTTTGTAATTTAATCTAAAGGATAGCTCACTTGGTGCCATTTCGTACGAAACGCAATCATTCTTAATACATAGTGTTTGCCCAAAATCTGTCCAAGAAAAATTTTCTGTTCCAGCATCCGGGCCCGTAACGGTTTGAATACCAGTGCCATCTTTTTTTAGCTCTAAAGTAAGCGTGAATCCTTTGGATTTAAGTCCACGATATTCTTCATCATCTACTTCGCCACTGCATTTTCCCGCCACAGTATACGTCCCCATTTCTATTAATTTCCATGTTCCAACAAGAGGACCCGCTTCCTCTTCTTTTTTATCTTGACACCCAAGAATTAAAAGAAAAATAATAAAAATAATTTTTTTCATATTTCCGACCTTTAATAAGTACACCCTAACTTACGGCAAATGTTATGAAAATACTCTATTTTTGAATCGATGTTTGCACTTGATAGGAGTTAAATTTTTTGATGGATACATCGCAAATACGCAATTTTTGTATTATTGCTCATATTGATCATGGCAAATCTACTTTAGCAGATCGATTGCTTGAAGAAACAAAAACGCTGTCAAAGAAAGAAATGAAGTCTCAGGTTTTGGATAGCATGGATTTAGAACGTGAAAGAGGGATAACAATTAAAAGTCATCCTATTCAAATGAAATATATTGATTCGAATAAAAAAGAATTCACATTTAACTTAATTGATACTCCTGGTCATGTTGATTTTACGTATGAGGTATCAAGATCTTTAGCTGCTTGTGAAGGAGCATTACTTCTTGTAGATGCGGTTCAGGGAGTAGAAGCACAAACTGTTAGCAATACATATCTTGCCATAGAAAATGATCTTACCATTATTCCAGTTATTAACAAAGTTGATTTGCCTAGCGCTAGGGTTGATATTGTTGAAGATCAGCTGGTAGAGCTTATTGGGTGTAAAAAAAGTGAAATAATTTCAGTGAGCGCTAAAACAGGAAAGGGTCTAGAAAATATTTTTGATACAATAATTCAAAAAATACCTGCGCCTGAGGATCGATCAAATAACCCTTTGCGAGCTATGATTTTTGACTCAGTGCATGATAATTATAAAGGAGCTATACCATATATTCGCGTGTTTGATGGAGTCATAAAACCTGGTGATAAGGTTAAGTTTTTTGCCCACAATAGTGAATATGATATAACAGAAGTTGGGCATTTTGTTTTAAAACAAATGCCTTCAAAAGAGTTAAGGGCAGGTGATGTAGGTTATTTTTTAGCTAGCATAAGAGATGTATCGCATATTTTACCTGGAGACACAGTTACGTCAAAAAATACCTCTGAATTAGATCCGCTGCCTGGATTTAAAGAGATAAAGCCTATGGTTTTCTCCGGGCTATACCCATCTGATGCTGATGATTATGACCAATTAAGAATGGCTCTTGAAAAATTAAAATTAAACGATGCTTCTTTATTATTTGAACCAGAAACAAGTGAGGCCTTGGGCTTTGGATTTCGGTGTGGCTTTTTAGGATTGCTACACATGGAAATTATTCAGGAGAGATTAGAGCGAGAATTTGATATTGCCCTAGTAACAACAACACCTAATGTTCGTTATAAAATTGAAATAAAAAATGGTAAAATGATTGAAGTAGATACCCCATCAAAAATGCCACCTACTGGAGAAATACAATCTATTTTAGAGCCATATGTTTCTGCAGAAATTATCACCCCCAAAGATTACATTGGTGGTATTATGAAGCTATGCCAAAAGAAAAGAGGGATTTATAAAAACACCAATTACTTAACAGCAGATAAGGCGCAATTACACTACGAGCTTCCTCTGGGTGAAATTATTTTTGATTTTTTTGATAAGCTAAAATCAACTACAAAAGGCTATGCTTCCCTGGACTATCATTTGAATGATTATGTATTAGGAGATTTAAAAAAACTTGATATACTGATTAACCATGAACCTGTTGACGCATTATCAATTATTATTCACGCTGAAGATGCTTATCATCGAGGTGTTGCATTATGCAGTAAACTAAAAGAACTAATCCCAAGACAAATGTTTGATGTGCCTATTCAAGCAGCTTTGGGAAATAAAGTAATTTCTCGCTCAACGGTAAAAGCTGTTAAGAAAAATGTGACTGCGAAATGCTATGGTGGGGATATAACACGTAAAAGGAAATTGTGGGAAAAGCAAAAAGAAGGCAAGAAAAGGATGAAGTCGATCGGTAAAGTTGAAATTCCACAAGAAGCACTGCTCGCAGTTCTTCAAATTGATTCTGATTGATTTATGAAGCCTCAAACCTCCTATTGGTCAGCAACAAACACCCCTTTATATAGTTTTATTTTTACCTTGCCCTTGCTTTTGGTTTACGAGGTAGGCCTTTTTGCGATTTCATCAAGCGACTTACCGCTGCTTAGGAATGGCGCAGACGTCTTGATGAGACAAATTCTTGAAATGTTTGGTATTTTCGGTACTTATGGTTTTGGCGGCACCTTTCTAATTGGCTTTATCATAGCCTTTTTACGACAAAAAAAAGAATTAGAGGCTACCCAAATCAGTGGAGAATATTTATTAACAATGCTATTTGAAAGTATAGGATGGGCATTTGTTTTAACTATTATTATGCTGAGAGCTCCAGAATATTTAATGATTACCAAAGATGAGAAATTATTGCAGCAAGTTGTTTTAGCTATTGGCGCTGGTATATATGAAGAGTTTGTTTTTCGAGTCATTTTAATAACCGGATTTGCTTATTTATTAGGGCTAATTTTTCAATGGACATCTATTGGTAAAAATATTGGCTCTATTGTTTTAGCGGCTGCTCTTTTTTCAGCTTTTCATTTTGTAGGCCCATATGGAGAGGACCCCTCTACCTATCTTTTCTTGATTCGATTTTTAGCGGGTGTTTTTTTGGGGGTTGTATATATTTTTCGGGGCTTTGGAATAGCTGCCTATACGCATACCATATATGACCTTTTTGTATTAATAAAATTTACTACTTCTAGCTAAGAATTGATTTAAAACTAGATTAAATTTGCCTATTAGATTCAATATTATTATTTAGGTAATGAAATGAAAAAAATAATCATTTTTATCTGCGCACTTATCGTTTCGTGCGATTTGTTTAGCGAGGAAGATTCAATAGGGAATCTATTTACATTTCGTGGTGGCAATCTTCTCGATAATCATAAACTAACAATTTATATTCACGATAGCTTAATGCCATCGGATAGCGCCCTAGTATGGGGAGAAGTGGGAGAAAATGATTCAATAGTTTTTGATTTAGATACCGCAGAGCTAAGTCTTATTTCATCATTAATAACAACCATTGTGACTACAGATACGTTAGATAGCAATATAGTTAATATTTTTACTTACTACGGGATGCCTGTAGGAATGGATTATACTGAATCAAATCAGTTTTTTACTCATGATGGTTCAGAATCAGTTGGGTTAACCATCGAAGCTCCTAGCGGAAAAAATATAAGTGAATTTCGCAATGATACTGGTAATTATTACTATTACGGCTGGGGAAGAGACACTGCATCTATAACATATACGCATCAAGTCTATTCCAATAAGCTCACTATTGTATCTTCTATAGAAACTACAGATAATCAAAAATATGTTGGAATATTGGAGGATCAAGACTGGGTGAATGGAAAACAGTTCACTTTGAACAATTGGACTCAATCCAATATTGATGAAGCAGTCTTTTTGATCTCAGAGCCACCTTGGTCGTGGGGCGAGTACGGTAGAACACGTTTATTGTTTTATAATCAATCAAATGGAAGAGCAAGTTGGTTAAGCGATGTTTGGTTTGAAGATAATTTTAATTTAATCGGGTCAGGCTACCAAACTGTTGAAGTAATGAGCTCATCACTAAATCCCCTTGCTGTAACAAATCGCGCTACGCTAATTGTTGATCGCGGTGCAGAGGGGAATATTACAAATTCAACAAATTATGGATTTTATAATAATATTGGTCTTAGTTCATCATTAAAGGTGAAATCTTTACCAATATCTTTTACATACAATTCTACCACCAAAGAAGTTTCTAATCTGATACAAAGTCCAGAAGCTGATTACATACAGTTATTATATATTTCTCAAGATGGACCCCCTCTATTTATTTACGTTAATGCGGATGAATTTAACTATATTGCGTTGCCTAATATACCTGAGCTATCAAAAGCAGTAGGAAGTTATGAGCTATATAGAGCTAGACCAATTGATTTTGATATCTATAAGAATTTATATGAAGTGATGAAGTCAATCAGTGATGATTATATGAATTTTTATAAATCATATAATGTGCGTCACCATAATTATAATTATTATAATTTTAATGATGCGGTAAGCAAGCCAATAAATAGCTCAAGTTTGTCATTTAATTTAAAATAGAATTTCATGAAAAAATATTTTATCCATTTATTTACTAGCTGCTTCTTTACCCTAATTGCTCAATCATCACCATTTAAAAGTTACGATGTTGTAATATATCCTGAATATTACTTCAGTGGTGTAATGGCAGAAATAGAGGCAGAGATTGCTATTGATCAGCTCCCATTAAATTTAAAAATTCTAACCCCTTCAAACACCGATAGCATATTTTATGTTAGTGGAACAACAGAAAATCCACAGGTTCAGGATCTTCTTTTGTCGAATGACTTAGCAAATAATTTTATTCAAAAAAAAATTACCGAAGCCAAATTTAGAATCTTTATTTTTTATGAATTAACAAAAAAAGGCTCAGCGCGATCAGGGGAATTTAGTTTTCAAGTAAATCACCCATTAGGCGATGCGCATATTGTGGTTCAAGAGCCTCTAGTGGCCAATAATTTTATTTTTTCGGAAAAAGAGTCAGACAATTTTAAAGATCAGCATGGCATTGGTTTCAGGCGAATTCATCTTTACGATTATTTACCAAATACCACCAAAACAGTTACCTTCAGTTATGATAACCCAACGCAAGATATATCAATCAATTCACTTCAAAGAAATGTAGTAAATAATCAAACTGATCCCTCATCGATAAATGATGCTCCAATTAGGCATAAACTCCCATTATGGCAACCTCTTCTAGTTTTAGGTGTAGTCTCCTTTGTTGTGGGTGGTCTTTTTTATACACAGACAAAAAATGAACCTAATCCAGCTCAGTCAAAGAATAGTAAGGGTAAATTTTGTACACATTGCGGTAAACAGATTCAATCAAAGCACAAATTTTGCGCTCATTGCGGAGGTAAATTATAATGTATCCTGTTATTTATGATTTTGGCGATATTAGTATTTTTGGCTTTTCTTTTCACCCTGTTATAAACTCCTATGGTTTTATGTTAATGGTAGCTTTTTATTCGTGCTATTATTTTCTCAATAAAGATTTGAAAAGATTAGGATATAATCCATCCTTAGCTGGCGATATTGTTTTTGCTGCTGCAGTTGGAGGTATTATCGGCTCTAGAGTCTATTTTTTATTAGAAAATTTTGAACAGTTTTTGAATGATCCAGTTGGAATGATTTTTTCTGGTGGAGGTTTAGTATTTCTTGGCGGTTTATTAGGAGGATTCTTAGCCGTGACATATGTTATCAAGAAAAATAATTTGAGGTGGGGTATTTTTGCTGATCTAGTGGCACCTTTATTGATCCTAGGTTATGCAATCGGGAGGGTTGGGTGCTTGTTAGTTGGCGATGATTATGGTTTGCCTACCCATCTAGCATGGGGAATAGAATTTCCAAATGGAATTCCGCCATCCACTTATCGAATCTTTCAAACGCAATATCCTTGGGTTGATTTATCAGGCTTTACCCCTGGCGTGCTAAAGGTTCACCCGACTCAAATCTATGAAACATTAATTGGTCTTGGGATTTTTTATTATCTTTATCAAAAAAGAACATCTGTAAAAGTAGCTGGAAGTCTATTTTTTACGTATTTAGTTATGGCGGGAGCTGAGCGCTTCATGATTGAATTTCTTCGAATAAATCAAAAATATCTTTTTGGTTTATCTGGGGCTCAGGTTATTTCTTTAATAATGATTTCAATAGGTTTATGGTTCTTGTATAATCCATTAGATCAGAAGCAAGGACATGCTACTGAAAAAAAATAAATACAATCTTCTTGTTTTATTTTCTTTTTTTCAAATAAGTTTTTCGCAGAGCTATCTTCCTAATAGTCAAATTAATTTTGATGAATTAAGCATACCATCAAAATTAATTCCAGATTTGATTGTATCATCAAATGGTCAGTTAATTTTGCTTGATAAGCAAAATCATCGCCTAGCTCGTATTTTGAATGATAGTTTGCTTATAGCCGGTGGATTTGGTAGTTCAAAATATGGTCTTTTTGATCCAGTTGATCTTATAGCAGATCATTTAGACATTTTCATTCTTGACCAATCAACAGGTAGAATTTCGAGATTTGATTCAAAATTAAATTTCATTCAATTTTTTGATTATTCAATCGACAATCCAAAATATCCAACATTATTCAGTATTGATTCAAGGCGCAATTTTTATTTTTATTCTCCGGATGAAGATATTGTTTATACAACACAATCTCTTTCTGAAAAGATTAGTAATTTTTATGATTTGAGCTTGGATGTAAATACTACAAGCTGCCTAAAAGACATATCGATTAATCAAAAAGATCAAATAGCAATGCTGTTTAGCTGTAATGATGAATTATTTATTTTCAATCGGGCGGGTAGACTGCAGCGAAAATTCAAAATCAATATTGTAGACCCCTTGAAGGTTTTTTCAATTAATAGTCAATGGTCAGTCGTCAATTTAAAAGGGCAAATACAATCCATAAATAGCTCAATTATTGATCTTTCAATTGATAATAAAGATATAGTGGATATACATATTGAAAAAAATCAGCTTTATATTCTAACAAAAACAGAAATCCATATCTTTGATACGCACGGTTTTTATAAATAAAAAATTTATCCACTGCGCATTCTTGGTAACTCTTGCATTTTCTCAAAAGAGCTCATTAAAAGATACATCTAGCTTCTTACAAATTGGTCCACTAATTAATTCACTGCCTTCATTAGACAGTCTTTATATTTTAGATAATGATACTATGAGAGTAGATAGTTCAAAAAGAATAAAATCAATCAATCAATTCCCTATGAATGCTTCAGGATTTTTTTTTCGTGGTATAGATCTGGGTGGGAATGGTAATAGTTCTTTAAATGGCGGCTTAAGACTTCAACTTGCAGGCGAGATATCAAATCAGACATCTGTTGCAGGGGTAATTACTGATGAATCCATCCCTATTCAGCCTGATGGATCAACTGCTGACCTTGATGAGCTTGATAAAGTTTATATTAAGGTAACTAATCCAAATTTTATGATAACTGCAGGAGATATTGAATCAGAAGAGAGCGATAATTCTTTTAACACATATAAAAGAAAAATAATTGGACTTGAAAATGAGATACAGCTGGATCGAAGAAATATTAAGTCGATTATTGGTCAAAGCAAGGGGACGTATAATCGAATTGAAATTAAAGGGCAAGATGGTAATCAGGGTCCTTATTACCTCACAACGTTAGATGGTATTAGCAATGTGGTCATTGCTTCGGGCTCTGAAAAAGTATGGCTCAATGGCACATTACTTAAAAGGGGAGATGATTTGGATTATATTATTGATTACTCAAAAGGTGAAATATATTTTATGCCTAAAAATCTTATTTATTTTGATTCTGATATCGATATTGAATACCAATATAGACAATCGAGCTACAGCAAAGATTATATAGAAACAGGATTGAATGGAGATCTATCTGCTAATTCGAGCTTTCAAATTAAATATATCAGTGAAAATGAAAATCTTAATAGTATACAATTAACAAGTAATCAAAAAAAAGAATTCCATCAATCAGACCAGTTAATTCTTGAAGGTGCGTATAGAGACTCCTCTGGAGAATACATTTTAATCGACAATATTTACCATTATTCACCAGAAAGCAATTTTAATGTTGAAAGATATTCAGTTGTTTTCAGTCCAAATGAAAAAGGGTTATATATTCGCAAGGTTTCAGATAAAAACAGGATATACTACGAATACAGTCCAGAAAGTGATATTGGTGGAAATAGATTTTCACCTGGACAGAATATCAAGGCGCCAAAAGGACAGACTCTTATGCAGTTTGATTCTAATATAAACCTTGGAGATAATTCATCTTTATTTATTGAATCAGCCTTTTCTAAGAACGATAATAATCTACACCAGAGAAAAAATAATTTGAATGGCTCAGCTATTCGATTAGGCTTTAATCAAAAACAAATCAATTTAGGAAAATTGGATATAGCCCTTAACCTTGAGCATTTATTGAATTCAAAAAATTTTAATTCGCTAGGAAGAGATCGTCAAGTAGATTTTAATGAGTCTTGGGATATAAATCCTTCAATCACAAAAAAAGATTTATCTATTTCTCGTTTCAGTACAAAAATCAATTCCAATCAAACTCAAATTGGCATAGATCTCTTTGAATTGAATAAAACGGATGAAAATAGATCTCGTGCTGAGCTTAGGTTAGATCATCGATCTAATTTTATTAAAAACAGTACAATGAAATTCAATAAAATCAGGTCAACTCAAAATTTTGATCAAATCAATTCACGCATAGTTTTTTTTAAAGGTCAGATTAATCCATTTATAGATATAAAACATGAATATAGGTATCAGGGATATAAATTTAATGATGTTTTAATTGGTCTTGATATCTCTAAGGGTAGAAGATCATTTTCACTTGGAGTTGGAGAACGTAAAGATTGGACGCGCAATCAAAAAACCGCAAATTTATTATTATCTAAAGATTCTCAGTTCCTACAGTTTGATTATATATTAATTAACCCAAAGGGTTGGAGGCAAGAATTAATGTACCGGTCAAGAAAGCAGCTTGACAAGACAATGAATAATTCATTGTCGTTTGGCTCTGCAAGAGCCGCATTAAACTATCGAAACAATCAATCCCCTCTTCGATTGGATATGGTATTCAATACGCAAAACACAATGAACGAATATCGATCTGTCGTATATGATTCTGTAGGTATTGGCAGGGGAAGCTATAGATACGATCCCTTACTAAATGAATATATTAGAGATGAAAATGGTGCATTTATTGCCAATACTATTTTACTTGGAAATTTTCAGAGTGGTACAAATTTTAATTCTATTGCTCGATTGTCCATCGATTTTTCAAAATGGAAATTTGATAAATTTAAATTTTTTAAGTATAGATTGTCTTTAAACTCCAACTATAATGGTCCCGAGAAAAATCTCAGCCAAAGCTTGAAAAACCACACTGCACAACTACTTATGTTGCAACATAGAAACGAGTGGATATACCAAAAAGAGAAAAAATCAAATCGCTATCGATTTTGGGTTCAATCAAATATTAATTACAATGGAATGGATACAAGAGGTTGGGTTGATAAGAGGGCCAATGTGAATGGTATTGACAGCCAAATTCCTCTAATAAATAATTATTTTCTGACTTATGATTTAAGTATTCATTCAAATTCTACATCAACAAATAATCAGTTTCAATTTACAAGAAGCGTTAGAGGGTCATATCACGAGCTGGGTTTAAAAAAGTCTATTCCAAAGAGCATTCAATATGAAATTAAATCAATTTATTACCAAGATAGAGTTATTTCTGACCTAAGAGATAAAGAGGTCTACGCAATTGGCATGAAGGCCAGTTTTATCAAATTTTTTGATAAAAATGGTAGGATCGATTGTAGGGTAGATTATTTTGATGCAAATGGATTTTCGGGAATGCCATCCGAGGCTCTTAGGGGAATTTCAAGCAATAGAACATTACGCTCAACCATTTCTTCATCGTTTATGATTGATCAGTCGTTATCTTTCAATTCCTCGTTAGTTTTCATTAATGATGAACGTTATGATAATTTTTTTCAAATTTCAGGTGAGCTACGTGCGTATTTTTAGTCATATTATCATTTTATTTTTTTACAGCCTTACAAATGCCCAGTCGGACGATTTAGAGGTTTTCAATAAACTTACTCAAAGTGGAAGATGGGGTGACTATTATGTTTTAGACTCAAATAATCAGTTTCAATTGATTAAAGAGGATGTTAAGGTTGATTCAGTGCACTTTATAGGAGATAAATCAATCAAATTATTAGCCCTAAAGAAGCTGTTCAATAATTTAACCAATTCATCTTCAAGTAGGATTGCAATTTCCAGTTTTAAAGATATTCAAGATGCCCATACATTTATATCAAATAACTCCAATTTGTCTTTTGCTCGATATAATCAAAATAATATTGCAGCTGTAGTAGATATTAAAACTGATTTTAAAAGCCATATAGGTGGGATTTTGGGCTCAAGTAAAGATAATAAAGAGGAATGGAAGCTCAATGGTGAAATAGATTTTAATTTAGAAAATGTTTTTAAAAATGCTTCCTCATTTAGATTGTTATGGCGCCAGCCCAAACCATCTTTCCGCTTTCTCTCTTTTGAGATAAACAGCCCTTTTATTTTAAATATGCCATTTGGGGTAAGCGCTAAAGCTATGCAAGAGTTCTCAAATCAAAATTACTTATATGAAGCATTCACAATATTTTTTACAGCGATTGGACCTTACGGAAGATGGAAAATTGGAAGCAAGTTTAAATCGACTACCGACTTTCAGGTTTCTGAACATTCAAATTCGCGCGCAGCAGCTTTTGCTGTTGAGGGCGATAGGAGAAATGCTAGATGGTTACCGTATTCTGGAAGTAATTGGGGTGCAGATATTGATATTGGTAATAATATCTATGAAGCCACTAATTCTTTAGAGCTAAATACTGCAGCTCACTTTGGTATATATAAACAAGTTTTCTCAAAAACATTTCTTTTTAAAATCCAAGGATATTACAACCAAATTAATGGTAGAAAACTTAATGCGGCTAAAAGAGTTAAATTTGGCGGGTCAAGTACATTAAGAGGATACAATGAAAACCAATTTTCTGCTGATTGGGTTACGCTTCAAACTTTTGAATGGATTTCAGGAGACCTGGATCGTTCTCAATTCTTTGTATTTTTTGATCAGGTTTTTGCTAAAGATTTAAACATAAAACCTAGTTCTGGATTCGGTTTAAGAGTTTTTAATGGTACATTCTACTATGATATTTCTCTTGGATTTCCGATTGAGGGTATTGGTGATGGAAAGATTCATATAAAGTTTAATACGCAGCTATAATTTGAATAATATTTTGCTTTTAACTTAAAAAATGTATAAACACTTATTTTTAATACTTATACTATTTATCTCTGCTTGCCGAGATATAAAACCTCGTGCGCAGGGTGGCGATAATGAAATTATTTTAGTTTGTTCTAAGCAAGATAGAATTGAACTTGAATCAATATTAACTACTATATTTGATGATACACTTTTTACACCACAGCCGGAACCACACTTTAAAGTAATTTGGGTAGAGCCAGAACGCTTTAACGAAATAAAGGATTATGTTAACGTAATTATTGGTGCGGCTGGTGAATTTTCTTCTAATAATGGATCTAAATTAATCAAGAGTATTCTTACGGATGAACAGTATAGCTCTACTATATCTGGTGATAATCACCTTATTTTTTCAAAAGATATTTATGCGCGAGATCAAAGTTTTTTAGTTATCAATGGGCCTTCATTTGAAAAGATACATACACTAGCCCAAGATCAAGGACCATGGATAAAAAAGCAGGTTGATGATTTATTTGTAAAAAGACAAAGTATGTATTTATTCAATGAATCAACACTGCAGGAAGAATTACAGAATAAACTCATAGATGAGTACGGATGGAATATTAAAATACCATGGGGATATACGGTAGTTAGAGATAGTTCAGATCAACAGTTCTTTTGGATTGGAAGAGATACACCATTTAGGTGGCTTGCTGTCCAATGGGGACAGGGGTTGTTATTTTCAGACTCTCTATCTGTTGTAAACTATGCAAAGATTTTTCCAGAAAAATATTTTGGAAACATTCAATATTCAGATTACAAATTTAAGATTGAACCATCAATTTTTAGTGATTTTGGATCATGGAAAATCACCGGCCTATGGGAAAGCATTGAGGATGCGCAAGGAGGTCCATTTATCTCTCATCTTTTTTATGATGCTAGCAGTGATAGGACATATTTTATTCATTCTATGATTTTTCATCCGGGAAAAGATAAATATCTACTTCTTAGACAGGTCGATATAGTAGCAAATACCTTTCAAACAAAGAAGATATTATCTAAATGAAAACAATATTATTAACTGGCGCATATGGTCAATTAGGTGTAGTATGCACAAAATACTTAAATAAATACTTTAAAGTATATAGTACAGCTCGAACGGCAAAAGATAAAAGGTTTTTGCTTGATATTTCAAGCAAGCAATCCGTCACAAGAGCGCTGGAAAATCTTCAGCCAGATATAATACTTAATTTAGCCGCAATGACTGACGTTGATAGGTGCGAGAGCGAACCTGATATAGCTGAGAAATATAATTTGAATGGATTAATAAATCTATGTAATGGTTTTGATGGTCATATTATTCAAATATCTACTGATTACGTATTTGATGGGGAAAAAGGCCCTTACGATGAAAACGATTCAACTAACCCCATTTCTATCTATGGTCGCACAAAATTGCTAGCTGAAGAATTTCTAATCAATAGCAATCATAATTTCACGATTATTCGTACAAATGTTCTTTATGGTTTTGCTGGTAATACAAAAGCAAGTTTTCTTAAATGGGTCATTAACTCTTTAGAAGATTTAAAAAAAATAAGAGTAGTTAAAGATCAATGGAATAATCCCACATCTACAGATTCCCTTGCTAAATTTATTTTGAATATTGCCTCTACTAGCACTTATGGCCTATATCATTACGCTGATGAAGGCATCATGAGCCGTTATGAATTTGCGCAATTGATTGGAAAAGTTTTTCATCTAGATCAATCATTAATTCAACCCATCTTAACATCTGAGCTAAATCAAATAGCCCCTAGGCCAATGTTGAGTGGATTAAAAACGCGAAAAATAGAAGAAGAACTTGGAATAAAACCACCATTAGTTGAAACTTGTCTTTTAGAATTTCGTAAAATGTTGAAATCATGAAGTCAATTATAATTTCTCCAACATACAATGAAAGTAAAAACATCTCAACTTTGGTTAGAACAGTTTTTGATAGAAATCCAGATATTCATTTGCTGATTGTTGATGATAGTTCCCCTGATGGCACTGGGCAGATTGTAAGCGATTTACAAAAAAATCACCCCAACCTTCACCTGGAGACCAGAAAGGTTAAAGATGGTTTGGGGAAGGCATATTTATTTGGATTTGAATGGGCTTTGAAGCATGAATATGATATTATTATCCAAATGGACGCAGATATGTCGCATCACCCCAAAGAAATTCCCATAATGATTGAATTATTAAAAAATAATGATTTAGTCATAGGAAGTAGATATGTTAATGGAATTAGTGTTGTTAATTGGCCGCTCAAAAGACTTTTCTTGAGTTATGGTGCAAGTGTTTATTCTAGAGTAATAACTGGTATGCCAATTAAAGATGCAACAGGAGGGTTTAAAGCCTGGAAAGCAAGTACATTAAATGCAATCGATTTGAAAGATGTACGTTCTTCGGGATATTCTTTTCAAATAGAAATGAATTTTCGTACTTGGCATAAAGGTTATAGATTAGTTGAGCATCCTATTATATTTATTGATAGGACTATAGGAGAATCTAAAATGAGTAAATCAATAATGTTTGAAGCAGTTTGGATGGTTTGGAGACTGAGAATTTGGAAAATATTTCGCTGGAATAAATAATAATTTGATTCATGAAAAGATTTAGATTCATCATTAATTTATTTAGATAAAATGTCAGATTATTATTTAGATTTTGAACTTCCTCTTAAAGAAATAGATCAAAAAATTCTTGAGCTTGAATCAGACCCTAATTCAAAAAATTCTAGAGAGGAAATTTCCTCTCTTACTTTGCAAAGAAAAGAGTGCTTAGAAGAAATATTTTCTAATTTAACACGCTGGCAAAAAGTACAGCTAGCGAGACATCCTCAGCGACCGCTTTCAATGGACTACATTCATTCTTTGTCCCCTGATTTTCTTGAACTTCATGGAGATCGCTATTTTGGAGATGATCCCGCTATTGTTTGTGGATTAGGGTCGATTGATGGAAATAATGTTGTATATATTGCTCAACAAAAGGGAAAGAATACTAAAGAAAATATTTTTAGAAATTTTGGAATGATGAGACCAGAAGGTTATAGAAAAGCACTTCGCATTATGAAATTAGCTGAGAAATTCAACCTCCCAATCGTCTCATTAATTGATACACCTGGTGCATACCCAGGCATTGGCGCTGAAGAAAGAGGACAAGGTGAGGCTATTGCTAGAAATCTTTTTGAGATGTCTAGTTTAGAAACACCTATAATTGCTATTGTTATTGGAGAAGGTGCAAGTGGAGGCGCGCTTGGAATTGGAATTTGTGATAAAATGTTAATGCTTGAAAATACATGGTATTCTGTAATCAGCCCTGAGGGCTGCGCATCAATATTGTGGCGCGATGCAGCGAAAGCACCACAAGCTGCTGACGCGATGAAGGTTACCCCTGAAGATCTTATTGGCATGGAAATATGCGATGAAATTATAAACGAACCTTTAGGAGGAGCACATCGCGAATTTGAACAAACTGCATTATCACTTAAATCTTCAATTTTAGATAAAATTGGAACCCTTAAGTCTATTGATCCTAAATCTTTTTTAGATCAACGTATAAAGCGTTATGAAAAAATGGGTAAAATATCAAAAGAAAAATGATTTCCCATGCTTTTCATGTCAAAGTGTATTACAAAGACATAGACCAAATGGGAATTGTCTACTATTCCAGATATTTTGAATTCTTTGAATTAGCTAGGACCGAATTACTCAAAAGTATTGGTTTCGCCGTTAAAGATATTGAAAAAAATGACCTTTTCCTTCCCGTTGTTTCTGCATCATGTGAATATATAAAAAGCGCTAGCTTTGAAGATCATCTGATTATTGAATCACAAATAATAAAGACACCTTCAGCTCGACTTCAAATAGATTATAATATTTTATCTGAGCACGATCAATCAATTATTGCTAAAGGTAAAACAGTCCATGGTTTCATAAATAGTAACGGTAAGCCCCAAAAACCGCCAAAAGATTTAATAGAAAAAATTAAATTACTACTTTCAGATGACAGATAAAGGATTCTTAAATGGCAGGTCATAGTAAATGGGCAAACATTAAACACAAAAAAGCCGCTCAAGATGCTAAGCGAGGAAAGGTATTTACAAAAATAATTAAAGAATTAATGGTTGCTTCAAAAAATGGTGGAAGCGATCCTGAGTCAAATCCTCGTCTACGCCAAGCAATTTCTACTGCAAAAGCAGCAAATATGCCAAATGATACAATCAAAAGAAATGTTCAAAAAGGAGCTGGTGAGCTTGAAGGAGTTAATTATGAAGAACTTTCTTATGAGGGCTATGGACCTGAGGGCGTAGCAATTATCATGGAAGTAATGACGGATAATAAAAATAGAACTGTAGCAGAGATACGACACCTAATGACTAAATATGGAGGAAATTTAGGTGAGAATGGTTCTGTATCGTGGATGTTTGAAAAACTAGGTCAAATTATCATTGAATCTAATTTAGTTGATGAAGAAAAATTGCTTAGTGATGTGCTTGAGGTAGGAGCTGAAGACTTTAGCAAGGATGCAACAGATTTTATAATTACTTCGAAGCCATCATTGACGGCTGATATAGCAGAGAATCTTGAAAATAAAGGTTATAATATACTCTCTTCAAAAATTGAAATGGTTCCAAAAAATATCGTAGATATAAATGACACAGAGTCTTCAAAATTAATAACTTTGATGGAGCAGCTTGAAGAACACGATGATGTTCAAAATATCGCATCAAATTTTCAAATAATTTATTTAAA
>CERS01146854.1_pt1 | contig 30876 bp, 33 predicted proteins | sample 356251 | NCBI WGS metagenome assembly CERS01 (sample SAMEA2621020, study PRJEB7988) | marine metagenome | isolation source: saline water (ENVO:00002010), including
CCTCTTGAATGCCATTCAAGCGCTCTCCCAACTGAGCTACGGCCCCAAATTATATATTTTATTATCTTAAATTTAAACTCTTTTCATGAATACAAAAATAGCATTTTTATATTATATATTTAACTTAAAATTAATCATTTCAAGAAGTTGTCAGATTTGAAGCACCGGTCTCAGTTGTATAAATTTTTCCATCTCTGTAAGTTGAAAAGGCTAATACGGCTTGTGTGTTTCCATCTAAAAAAGTTACGAATGCATGCTCTACGCCAACCTCATCATTTTCATAAAGAATTCTAACTTTATCTCGACTTATATCGCCACTCATTGCCCACTCGATTATATCTGATTTTGAAAGAATTTTTCCAGCAGAGTGTAAGGTAAATTGATAATCATCATGCAAGCATTCATCCATACTTTTTTTATCTAAAGTTTCAATGGCTTTACCCCATTTTTCTAATATGGTCATAGGAATTTCCTTTATTATTTACCCAAGTATTTAAATTTGGTTTTGTTTAGTTTTTTTGACTCACGATAGCTTTATTTAGCAAGTTTTCATTAAAATAATTTATCATTTTTCTGTATAAATTTTTTCTAGCGTTGCCTCCTGACATTCCATGCGGTCGATTAGGATAGTAAAATACATCTAATTGTTTATTGTGCTTTATAAACTCTTCCACAAGCCAAGTTGTATTTTGAGAATGCACGTTATCATCTCCAGTGCCATGAATGACCAATAGCTTTCCATTAAATCTATCAACATAAGATAAAACTGATGTTGAATCATATCCTGCTTTGTTATCTTGAGGTAGTCCCATTGATCGTTCGGTGTATATGGTATCGTATAGCCTAAAATCCATTACAGGGGCAACCGATACTCCAACATCAAATAAATCTGCATTTTTCGTTAGCATAAGACCGGTAAAATAGCCACCCCCTGACCAGCCCCATGCCCCTATTCTATTAGGATCAGCAATACCTTCGCTTATCAGGTACTTCACACCAGCTGCTGTATCCTTAGCTAAATACTTAGACATATCGCCATAGCTCAAATTTTTAAACGACTCTCCCCTACCACTCATCCCTCTAGCATCCATAGAAAATACCACGTATCCTTGATGAGCTAAATACTGATTCCAAGAGCTTCCCCATCGGTTATTAACAATTTGCGTTCCAGGCATGCCGTAACCATAGACAATCACAGGATATCGTTTATTTTTTTGATAATCAGGAGGAAGAGTAACTATTCCATCAAGGGTTGTAGTGCCATCATCGGACTTGAATTGCACGATCTGAGGATAGGTCCAATCATAGATCTCAAATTGCGATTTATCGGTTTCTAAAATAACTTTAATTAAATTGCCATCCATATCTTTAAGCAAATGCTTCTGAGGCTGTTTAAGGCTCGAAAATGAATCAATAAAGCTATCACCTTTTGGTAAAACCCTAACGGAGTGTGATCCCGCTTCATTGGTAAGTAGTTTTAAACCTGATCCATCAAAATTGATTGAATAAAATCTTGTTTCAAAGACAGATTCTTTATTTGAAGTAAAATATATTTTATTTTTAACCTCATCCACATGGACTATTCTTTTTACCTCCCATTCGCCATCTGTTATTTGGTTAATTATTTTTCCATTTTTGGAATGCAAAAATAAATGCTTCCAGCCAGTTCGCTCAGAAATCCATAAAATATTACCGTTTTTAAGAAATCGATAATTTCTATGCAAATCTACCCATCCATTTGGATCGGACTCTGTTAATCCAGCTTTTGATTTTCCATTTGATCTAGAAACGGTTAAAAATTCCCAAAAGTTTTGCAAGCGATTCATTCTCATGACAATAAGACTTTCATCACTTACCCACTTTATCCAAGGATAATATTTATCATTAGTATCTTTAATATCCATCTTTTTACTGCGCCCTCTATTGACATCAACTACAAAAATGGACATTGTAGGATTAGTTTGTCCAGCTTTCGGATAGTGTATTTCTTGCACTTTAGGGTACAGTCCTAGCTCGTCAAACATTCTAAAAACAGGCACCCTTGACTGGTCTACTTGCCAATAGGCAATATGTTTACTATTTGGAGACCAACGATAGGCGTCAAAGGATCCAAATTCCTCCTCATAAACCCATCCAAAATGCCCATTCAAGTAAGTACTAGAACCATTCTTTGTTAGTTTTTTTTCTTTTTTTCTATTTAAATCAAATACATAGAGATTGTTATCTTTTCTAACATAGGCCACTTTTGCACCATTAGGAGAAATCTTCACATTCCTTAAATCCTTGTTATTTAAAGTAATTGGAAAAACAGTTTTTGTAGGTAAATCAAGAATAAAATATTCACCATAAAAAGAGTGGCGCCATATTTTCTTTCTTTTTGTCAATAATAGTAGTTTTGATTTTGATTCATCCAAATTAAAACTGTATATAGATAGCTTTTCACCCTTCAAATAAAAAAGCGAAGAATCAACAAAAACCGTTGTATCCTGCTCGGGAAACTTTACGCTTACGATATGACCTTTATAAGAATCTTTTCCCCATGATAAGTAGCTATTTTGATCGGGAAGCCATTTCATCATCCCTAATCGAGCATATTCAAATGGCGATTTGCCTTGAACATCATCAAATGATAGGCGTTTATTTTCACCAAGCAAAAATGATAAAAACGTAATTAATACAATCTGTTTTTTAAATTTCATACAATGTATCCTTTTACTTTTTTTAATAAATCAATCATCATTATTTCATTTAATCGGCCAGTATTAACATTTCTAGGGCTAGGATGATAACATCCCCAAAGGATTTTTCCATTTGGAAGGTTATATTTTTCATCATGACCAAACGGATAATCCTTCAATATTATATTAAAATTTTGTTTAATATATCTCAAATATCCATCAAATCCAATCTTCCCTAACGCTAAAACAACTTTTACATTGGAAAGAATATGCATTTCATCTACAAAATAATCAGAGCATTGTTTTAATTCTGCTGCGGTGGGTTTGTCAAACGGAGGGACGCATTTTAAAACAGGTGTCATAAATGCATTATGCATAATCAAACCATCAGCTAATGAATCTGAATTTGATTGATTGGTTATATGCAATTGATGAAGGCATTTAATAAGAAAATCTGCAGATTTATCACCAGTAAATACTCTTCCAGTTCTATTTCCACCATGAGCTGCAGGTGCTAAGCCTAAAATTAAAAGCTTTGCACTAACATCTCCGTAGCCAGGAATAGGTTTTCCCCAGTATGTCCAATCTTGATATTGCTTTCTTTTTTCCTTTGCAACTCTTGTACGAAAATCAACAATTCTAGGGCAAGCATTACACTTGACAAGATTCTTGTAGAGCCTTGATAAGGGACCTGAGCTAATTAAAGGGTGATCAGAAACTTTAGGATGGATATTTTTACTTTTATTCATTTAAACATAATATATAAATCATTTTTCAATTAATCTTTACTTTTAATAAATTTAATTATAAATAGTATGACCAGTTGCGTTTAGAGGTAACTAAATCATAAATTCTCCACCCTTAATTGCATATTAAGCTATTTAATTTAAGGAAAAAATATATGGCAATGCTGACATCAATTCGTAATCGATCTCATGTTTTTTTATGGGCGCTTTTATTTCTATTTTTATTAAGTATGAGCGTTGGTGGACTAGTTGGTGGTGCAAATATTATTGATCAATTACTTGGTAGGGTTAATCCTGCAGAAGCTATCGGATCTGTGAATGGCGATAAAATCACGCCTGATCAGTTTAATCAAGCTGTAACAACAAGATTGAGAGCTATTCAAAATTCTGGTGCAGAAATTTCTGATCAATACCTTGAAACAATCAGACAGCAAGTATGGAATGCTTTTATCGAAGATAAGTTAATTCAGCAAACAATTGAAGATTTAGATATAAAAGTTTCTGATGATGAAATACTATATCATTTAAAAAATAATCCCCCTTTTGATATCCAACAATTCTTTTTAAAAAATAATGTTTTTGATAAAGATTCTTATATGCAAGCCTTGAATACCCCCGGTATGATGGATTGGGCTCCCATTGAGGCATGGATGCGAGAATCTCATCTCCCAAGATATAAATTACAACAAATCATAGAAATGTCAGCGGTTGTAAATGATACAGAAATAAAAGAAGAATATATAAAACGAAATATTGATTATACTATTTCAGCATTACATGTTCCAAAGAACTCAATTCAAGATCGAGTTATTAAGCCCGGAGAAAAAGAACTTAAAAATGAATATAAAAATAGAATTGATGATTTTGAAGAGCTAGAAAAAAGACATATTTCATTTATTAGCTGGCCAAAAACAGCCTCTTTTGAAGATACCAGTAGAACAAAACAAGAAGCTTTGGAAATAATAGAAAATTATAAGGGTGGTGCTGATTTTTCTGTTCTTGCTAACATTCATACTCAAGATCCTGGTAATCTGATTCCACCTGATTCTGGAAAAGGCGGAGATTTAGGCTGGTTTGAAAAAGGGCAAATGGTTAAATCTTTCGAAGATGCTGCATTTAAAGCTAGACGCGGTTCAGTTGTCGGTCCTGTACTTTCTCAGTTTGGCTATCATATAATTAAAGTTGACAGTATAAAAAACAAAGGGGAAAATAGTCATCGGGTAAAAGCGAGACACATACTGCTGAAAGTAGAGTTAGGACAGAAAACAAGAACTGAGCTAAGAAGGAAAGCCACTTTATTCAGCTACGATGCGCAAGATTATGGCCTGTCTTCAGCCGTAGACACACACAGCGTTAATATACAACAAGTAGAAAACCTTAAAGAAAATGACTTTTTTATCTCCCAAATTGGACAATTTAGATCTGCTGTACGTTGGGTTTTTAATTCAAAAATTGATGATATTTCTGATCCACTTGAAACAGAAAGTTATTATGCTGTTTTTAAATTGGACTCTATTACCCCTGCTGGTTTAGAAGATTTTGATAACGTAAGAGAAAAAATTTATAGAGACCTCATAAGCAAAAATGAATTTGATGCTACAAATTTATATGCAGAAGAGCTGAAAACTGAGATTTTGAATGGATCTAGTTTTAAATCAATCAAAGAAAATAATAATAGACTAGAACTTGTTCCTTCAGATAAAAAAAGTCTAAATAGTTCTTTTATTTCACTTGGCAGGTCTGAGCAATTGGTTGGTGCACTCATAAATTCAAAAAAAGGTGATATCTTGGGACCTGTTAAAACCGCTAGAGGTCATGGTATTATCAAGGTAATGGAAATTGAAAAGTTTGACTCAACAAACTGGGTATCAACTAAAAATAATATTCGAACAGATTTAGCTAATAAAAAAAAGCGTGAGGTGTATAGCGACTGGATGCAAAGTTTAAAAGATGAGGCTCAAATAATCGATAATAGAAAATTTCACTTCTAAATAGATTGTTTTATTCTTTTAACTTGGGCTGAATTTTGGTTCTCACAATCCATGAGGAAGATAAACCTTCCTTAACTAATGTCATTCTTAATTTTTCTGCATTGTCCCTATCGAGAAAATCACCAATTCTTACTTTGTAATTCGGCGCTTCAAAAATAATATGAATACCCTCATCAATCTTAAATGATAATTCTTCTTTTATATCCTCTGCCTTTCGACGGTCTTGAGTAGCAAATACTTGCACTCTAAATCCTTCTATGTCAGCTGGAATAGAGTCATTATTAGAGCTAATTGCGACTTTTGAGCTAAAAGAAGAAGAAAGAGGATTTACAATCTGTGGCCAATTTAGTTCAGGGTCAATGAGTAGATCTGGATTAAAGTCTATTTTTTTGTTTTGGGAATAAATTAGGTTAAACACTAAAATTGGAATAATTATTTTCATATCTCTCTTAATTGTTTAGATGGAATCCAACCCTTTTTTCCATCTAGCAATATTATTTCACTCCAACCTATTTGAGTATCTTGGATTTCAACTTTTGTCCCTTCATGTATTCTAAAGACAACATTTTCCCCTCTCATAATTGGGGCCGACCTAACATCAATCGCCGTAGAAAGAACTATAGCATAAGAATTATCAGAAATACTCCAGTATTTATCAAATGCCATCCAAGAAGACGTAAAAATAGTTACCATCAATAAATATGAAAGAATAGAATTAATTCTTTTTGAAATATATGAGAAGTAGTGCATTGCAAATCTTATAGAAAATAAAAGTAAAAAAAACCCAACTATACCAAGTAAGTCTATTAGCCTAAGCTTTTCAATAGTTTTTTTATATAAAGATAAAATATATAAATCATCTGGAGGAATAATTCTATCCCTAACCATACTCCTTAAATATTTTAAATTAAAGTTTATATCAGAGTCCCTCGGATCAAGTATGTAAGCTTTCTCTAGTGCCCAAATAGAATTTCCAATATCTCCATTTCTATAGTAAGCATTTCCTAAATTATAGTATATATTTTCATGTTCAACGTGCTCTAAAATTTTTTCATAATTAAAAATAGCTTGAACAAAGTTTTCTGATTTATAATTACTATTACCTTCTTTAAATAAACTATCATATCCTTGACTAAAAACTAGATTTAATAGAACTGAAAATATCAATAATTTTTTCATTATAGTTTTTTATCTGTCTCTTTTAACAATTTGGTAATTTCAATCTTAATATCTTTAGCTTTTTTATTTGATCCTGGTGAAAAGCGATTTGCATCACAAGTTTTAGCTAAAGAAATAATCTTAATTAATAAATTAGCTGGTAATTTTGGTTTCAAAATATTTTCTAGAATCAAGGGGTCGAGTTTATCTGAGCGTAGATATAGCTTTGACTTAAAATATTTATACATAACATAAGAAAAGTGCGCAAAGGGGTCATGGGATTCTTTATCAATATCCTTTAATGCTGTTTTTAATGCTCTTCGATTAATTCTGAAATCGAGAGAATTAATCCTCTGGTTATTTACTCGAACAAAAACTGCTGGAAAAAGGAAAAAAGCAATTGATAAAATATAAGAAGTTAAAACCCAAAATGGAAGCGATCCTTCTGACGAAAAGAGTTTAATCGTTGAGTCGGTTTTAATGTACCGAATATCATTAGCAATTAAATTAACATCTTCTCTTCTATTATTGCCAAAAGCAGTAGATATCGCTTCACCTGGATTTACAACTAAAGACAATGGCTTGGATTTAATAGTAAAAAATTGATCTAAATCTGGATCAAAATATGTAAGCGCAATAGGATTAATACTATAGGACCCTGACTGTCTGGGGATAAGGATATATTCAAATTTTTGTTCTCCAGTTATCCGGTCTCTAAATTCATCTCTTTTGAATGATGATGTAGGTGGAAAAACTTCCATATTTTTTGGAAATTTAATCTGATTAATTTTAAACTGATTTAAATTTCCTGTTCCTTTTAATAAAACATGAAGTGAAACAGCCTCGTTAACAGCTACGTTCAAAGTATCTAGCCAAGTATCAATTGAAAATTGACCTACTGCACCAGTGAAATCAATTGGCGGTTCTTTTGGATAAGAAACAACGCTGATTGTTAATGTATCTGACTCAATGAATTTTCTCTGCGTCTCTTGAAACATTGAATTAAAAAATGGGTCATCAAATACACCCCTTCTTTTTCTTTGAGAAACCTCAACATTGCAAATTGCTGTCATTGGAGATATTTTTAAATCTCCAATTTGCGTAGGAAACATAGCAGATTTATATAGAGTTGCAACTCTATAAGTTATACCATTTATTTGTTTAGTATTGGTAAATCTAGCAGCTCTAGCTGGCAACAAATCTTCTTTCCAAAAACCTGTGGTTTTTGGGTATTCAATATCTTCCACAGAAAGAGGAAGTTGAGAAAATAAACGATAGGTTATTGTAACCTGTTCTCCTAGATGAACCTGTTCTTTGTCGGGTTTAGCCTCAATAAATAAGTTAGCTACTTGAGCTCTACCAAATCCCTTTTCAACTACTATCCCAATAGGATTTGTTTTATAAATTTTATTTCCTACCCTAACATTTAGCGATGGAATATTTAATTTTCCGCTTTGCAATGAAAGCAGTGTCCAGGTAAGGCTTCTAGAGCTAGTCATGGAGCCATTTACCCATTGAATATTAGTTTGCTGTGAAGGGCCACTGATAACTTTAAAATTGTTAGTAAAAGGTGAAATATCTACACTTGGCGACTCATCGGCATTTAATGCAACAATCTTAAAACTAAAAGTTTCGGATTTAGAAATATTATTTGCATCCACTGATGCCGTCACTGAAACTTGCGCATTTAAATAAAGTGTAGTCGCAATAATAGTAAAAAATATTTTAATCGATCGAAAAATCATTACCAATCTTTTAATAGCTTCTTAGTTTTTGTTCTTTTTAGTTGCTGTTTCTGCATTACTTTTTCATCATTTTTAATAGCATCTAATATACTCTCAGCCTTTTTTAAATCTTGTGATTTTTTTTCATCCTGTGGTTGTTGTTTCTCATCTTTGTTTTCATCATCTCGCTCATCGTTATTCTTATCCTCCTTCTTATTCTTCTCATCTTTGTTATCATCGTCTTTCTTCTCGTCGTCCTTCATATCTTCATCCTTCTTCTCATCATCTTTCTTATCATCCTCCTTCTTCTCCTCATCCTTCTTCTCCTCATCCTTCTTCTCTTCATCTTTCTTATCGTCATTTTTTTCTTCATCTTTCTCTTCGGGAGGATCTTTTTGATACTTTATGAATTCATAATTATATCTTGCCTCATCATCTTCAGGATTCAGTTCTAATGCCTTTCTATAGAAAGATAATGCTTCATCTAATTTTTGATTTTTAAAACTTATATTACCTAGATTATAGAGAGCTTTTGACTTTAATTGATCTTCTGATAATGATAAGGCTGCATTAAATGAAGATTGTGCTGTTTTAAGGTTATCCTGCATAAACAAAGCTGAGCCTTTGCCAAACAGAGCTTCAGGATTATCTAAGTCATCAGAAAGTATCGAATCATAATATTCTTGAGCTGATTTATATTTTTTATTTCTATAATCTTGAACTCCTTGATCTTGAGCAAAAATATTATTTAATAAAACATAATAAATAAGCAATAAAAATAGATTTTTTTTCATTATTAATTCTTCCTTGTTGAAATCAGCATGCTTGCAATCATCAAACAAAGTGATAAAAGACCAAATTTTTGATATTGTTCTTCAAACTCAGAATAAACATGAGACTTTACTGTTCTTTTTTCCATAGAATCAATTTGATTAAGTATATTTTTATAATTTGAAGGTTTATTATTAAATCTGATGAAGGTCCCCTTACCTGCATCAGCTATTTCTTCTAAAATCCTTTCATTTAATTGAGATGTAACAAGTTTTCCTGAACTATCTTTTTTATATTCTGTTATACCGCTATTATTTGTATTTGGGATGAGCGATCCCGCAATTGTTCCAACTCCTATAGTATGTATAACCATACCTCTCCTTGAAGCCTGTCTCGCTAAACTGATAGCTTCTCCCTCATGGTCTTCTCCATCGGTAATCAGTATTAATACTTTATATTTTGAATCATCTTCTGAAAACGCATTAAGGCCAGTCTGAATAGCCGAACTTAAGGCAGTTCCTTGAGTTGGAATCATGTTGGTATCAATTTGATCTAAAAAAAGATGGGCAGCTTCATAATCAGTAGTTAACGGTAAATACAAATGACTAGAACCAGCAAAAACAATAATTGCAACTCTATCACCCTTTAAATTTTGTATCATTTGTGAAACTTCAAATTTAGATTTATCCAATCTTGTCGGCTTAATATCTGTACCTCTCATGCTTGAAGAGACATCGATACAAAACACTAAATCAAGCCCTTTTCGATCGATTGGTGCCAGCCTAATACCAATCTGTGGTCCAGATGCTGCAAATATCAAAATTGATATTGATAAAAGAATTAAATTTTGTTTTATTTTTACTTTCTTCAGATCAATTTTTTCAAATAATACTTTTTTGATATTTTCAGGTGTATTTGAGAGTATTTTTATCTTTTTAGCTCGCACAATATCAATAAATAGTATTAAAAAAAACGGTATGTACAAAAAGAGGATGTATGGAAATCTAAATTCAATCAAAACCATCTCCTAAAATATAATCTACCTAAAAGATTACCGCTGAGACCAAGAGCCAGTGCTGGTATAAACAACCACCCATAGAGCTCTCTATACTGTGTATAAACCTTGATTTCTACTTCTGTACGTTCAAGATTATTGATTGTAGAATATATCTCCTCAAGACCCTCTGTATTGGTTGCTCTGAAATATTGACCTCCGGTTTGCTTTGCGATAGCTTTTAATGTCTCCTCGTCAATTTCGTTTCTTATATACCCACGCCCTGGAATAAATGATACATCTTGATTTGTGCCAGCACCAATTGTATAAATTTTAATACCAAATTGCTTTGCTAAATCTGCAGCTGTATTTGGATCAAGCTCACCTGCATTATTACTACCATCGGAAAGCAAAATCATTACTTTTGATTTTGCATCAGAATTACGTAATCGATTGGTCGCATTAGCAATTGCCATTCCAATAGCAGTTCCGTCGTATGATTGCTGTGCAACTTTAATTTCACTCATTAGTGATAATAAAACTTCATTATCAATAGTTAATGGGCATTGAATGAATGACTCACCTGCAAAAACTAGAATTCCTAGCCTATCACCCTTTCTTTGATTTATAAAATCTTTAGCGGTTTTTTTTACTACCTCTAATCGGTTTGGCTGAAAATCTGTAGCAAGCATTGAAGAGCTAATATCAATAACTAAAACAATATCAACGATTTCAATATTTTTTTCTTGCAGACTTTCTATCAATCTGGGGCGAGACAGTCCTAAGATAATCAAAAACATTGAGAGATATTGAATAAAGCTTAACAGTCTTTTTTTGTAGACACCTTTTCTAATCATCTTTTCTGAAATTATTGATTTTGATGAAATTCTAAACGAACCATCTTTTGATTTTGAAAGAAATGATTTATAAATGAAGATTAAAGGGAGTAATGCTAGAATAAGCAAATACCAAGGATTGCCAAGTATAATCATATTTATTTAATTTTAATTACAAAACGAAATACGTAGAAAAATGTTTCTAATAAAATAATTTAGAAACAGCTGCAATTAATAATTTGAAGAGTTAATTTATAAATTTATGCTTCTTTATCTTCTTCAGGCGTATCAACGCTTTCTTGGACATCTTTAAGTTCATCCTTAACACCATCTACAGCTCCTTTGAACTCTCTGATGCCCTGCCCTAATCCTCTTGCTAATCCCGGTAATCTTTTTGCTCCAAAAATAAGAAGAATAACTAAAGCAATTAGAGCTATTTCCCAACCGCCAGGCATTCCTGCAAAAATTATATCATTGTGTAACATGGATCCTCCAAATTATTATAAAATTACAAAAGGTATATCAAATTTATTAATTTTATCGGAAATACCGCAAAAAATAATAGGCAACTGAAAATCCAATAATGCTCGTAAAATTAAAGGTTATGCTCAAGCCAAATTGAATAGAAAACATAATTAAATCTAAAGAAATAACCCCTGAACCATCAGGTGTTAAACCAGCCAAAGAGAAATCAATGCTTCTTAAAAAAAATTCACGCACTACGCTATCAGGAAGAATCCAGCCTAATAATTCCCCTAAAAGGGTGCCAAAAAGGGTGCCAAAAAATAAAATTAATACGATAATTCCTATAGAGCGTTTATTCATTTTTGTACCTTAGCTAAAACTGTTTTTCCACCCTTAACCTTGTCACCTTCTTTTACACAGATATTAACATTAGAAGATACAACTAGATCAGTTCTACTCCCAAAACGAATAAAGCCTAACCTCCCACCCTTTATAACGCTCATTTTAGGCTCTGCGTAGCATAAAATTCGACGAGCAAATATGCCAGCTATCTGTTTTATTTTATATTTAAGTTTTTCATGAGATACTATGGTAACTACTTGCTCATTTACATCAGAGGCATTATGATTAAATGCAGCAAAAAATTCTCCACTTTTTACATCAATATTTTGAACAATTCCATCAAAAGGAAATCGATTTACATGAACATCAAAAATATTTAAATATATTGAAATAAGATGAGACGAATTACCAACATCATCATCATCTATAGTTTTGATAGAAAGGATTTTACCATCCGCAGGAGAAGTAATCGCAGAAGAATCATTGGGTATACTTCTAACTGGGTCTCTAAAAAAATACAAACTAAACAAAAACAGTACACCTAAAGCATAATATAATAAAATTAAAATTTGGTTTTCAAAGGCATAGGCATACACCCCTAATGGAAATATAATTAATAATAAAGGTATGAGAACAAAACGACCTTCTTTAGCAATCATTCTACAAGCTATCTAAAATTAAATATCTATTTATTATCCTACCCTCTCGCCAAACCTTTAATGATATTCGATCGCCTGGCCTAAGATCGAGAACTGCAATAATTTCATATATATCTTGCAGGCTAGAAACATTTTCATTTTCCACGCTAAGAATAACATCCATATATTGCAATTTGGCTTTATCTGCTGGACTATTTGGAGCGATTTGAGCAATAATGACTCCATTATTTGACTTCATTTTCCATAGTCTTGCCGTACGGGAATCCAAAGATTGACCGCGAATACCTAAATTAAAACCGCGAACAATCTTTCCTTTTGATCTTAATTCTTTGACGATCCTTAATGCGCGATTAATTGGAATTGCAAAACCTATACCAATAGAGCCTTGCCTGTTTCTACTACCAGTATAAATAAATGTGTTTATACCAATTACCTCACCTTTTACATTAACTAAAGGACCGCCACTGTTACCTGGGTTTATAGCAGCATCAGTTTGAATCATATTTTGAAATACCTTACTTCCCTGTTTCCCAAAATTCATATTTTTTCCACTTACAATACCAACTGTGGCAATAGGTTGTTGATTTGCATCAAATAAGCCAAATGGATTTCCAAGCGCAACAACCCACTCACCAATAATTAACTTATCCGAATCTCCTACTTTGACGTATGGAAAACTGTCACCATCCAGTTTTAACAAAGCAAGATCGGTAAGCTGATCAACGCCAATAACTTCAGCTTCATATTCATTGCCTCCAGGCAGTGTCACAATAATTTTTGATGCATTTTCAACTACATGATCATTTGTAATAATATAACCATCTGGACTTATTACTACTCCTGATCCAGAGCTTTTTACTTCTCTTAAATTTAACTCTGATGGAAAAAGCTGAGAGAATAACGGGTCTCTTTGAAATTGCTCATACCATGGGTTTACAGAATAACGCTGTATTTGTGTAACATTAATACTAGCAACACCTGTACTTGCATTACTAATAGCATTGGTTATTGCATTTTGTTGAGATGATTCAATAGACTGGGATTGAATAGTAAATAAGAAGAGAATTACTGTAATTAATAATTTAAATCTATTCATAATCAACTTGTTTCAAAACTAAAGCCTTAGCAGGGGCTTTATAAATTTTTACGCTCTCACGAGGTTTTGATAATAAATTTTTAAATTCATTTAAGCTAAATTTATTTTTTCCAATCTCAAGCATTGTACCAACTAAATAGCGCACCATATGATGCAAAAAACGGTTTCCTGTAATATGGTAATTTAATATAGACTTATCCTCTTTCCATATCGATTCATAGATTATGCATTCACGGTTCTCAATTTTTTCATTATACTTGCTAAATGAAGTGAAATCATGTTGACCTATAATTAATTTTGAAGCATTGTTTAATAGCTTAGTATCAATGATTGAAACATGGTGGGTATAGTGATGATCGAGCAAAAAAGAGTCAGTCCTTACTCTGTAGTAATAATGTCTTTTTTTTGCTGAAAATCGTGCATGAAAATCACTATCAACCAATTCGCACTTTATTATTCTAATTAAATGATTTAAGTTGGCATTTATAGCGCTTAATAAAATGTTTGGGTCTATTTTTTTTGGTAAATCAAAGTGGGCAACCTGCCCTAAGGCATGAACTCCTGAATCAGTTCTTCCTGAGCCATATACGACAATATCTTCTGAAATAACATTTTTTAATGCTTTTTCTATTTCACCTTGAATAGTTTGATGCCCTTTTTGTATTTGCCATCCATGAAAGGAAGTCCCATCGTATTGTATAATTATTTTATATCGTAACAAATTTAATTATAGAAATAAAAAAAATTGTGATTAAAGTAATTTGCATAAAATTAATATGACTAAAATAAATTGGCTCAACTATTCTCCTTGGAAAATTATTTCCATATCCACGAAGCTTCATTGCAAGTGAAATATCTTCTGATCTGTTAAGTTGATATATTAGCATTGATGGTAATTCTCTTGAAATATCGATCAGGCGTCCGAAATAAGATTCATTAAATTTGATTCCTAGGGCTTTTTGGCTTTCTCTTTGATGATGCCAGTGCAACTGAAAAGTAGGGTAAAACCTAAGAGTAAGACCTAAAAAAAGGAAAAAATTATCAACCCACCTCCAATTAAAATTCGTATTCAACCAAAAGCTTCTAAAAGCATTTATTAGGTTCTCAGATGTAGATAGTTCTAAATAAAAATTCATTGAAATAATCATAAGACTAAACTTAATAAGCGCTATCAAAGCTTCTTTAGTAGATTGAATAATTGTTGAATCAGTTAAAAGAAAGGAAAATAAAATATATATCACTAACATAATTGGGAAAAAGAATAATGCGGGTAGGAATTTTTTGAAAACAATATCAACGTGCCTAAGATTAAACAAAGAAATCAATATAATAATCAATCCAAAAATAGATAATTTAAAAATAGTATCAGAAATCATTAACGATAATGAAAGAGATAAGAAAAAATATAACCTAACTAGCGGTTGAATAAACATAACTAGAATTTATATACAATATTATATCCAATGATCATTGCATCATTTTGCAAATAAGGCACAATACTTAATCCATTTTTTTTCGATTTTCTCTTTAAATATAAAGCATCAATTGATGATACTATATGATTTATTAATAAGCCACCCACAGCAAAAGTTGATACTAATTTTAACTTATCAGATAAAATCCTTTTAGACTCAAATGAATTTCTGTTTTCCATATTATCCCATCTCCAGTACCAGTTAGTATTTAAGGGATACAAATCATTAGCTTCTCTGTTCCGTAGATGTTCATTATTATATTCAACTACAGAATTATAATTACCGATGTCAACCCAAAATTCATGATCTTTATCTTTAGAATCAACTAGGGCGTGATCTGAAGCAAAGGCTATATAATTTCTTTTTATTTCATTAGAATACTTAGTTGAAACAAAAAAAGAAAGCAAAATTCCTGTTTCTATATATAAATAAACCTTAGAACGATCTTTGTATCCTAAATCATGTTGACCCCAGCCAGGCACTAGTAAAGATTTAAAAACTGGGTCAATAGATTTATTTTCAATTTTTTGACACAATACAAATGAATTAATAAAAAAAATTAAAACAAATAGTTTTATTTTATTTTGAAAAGAAAAGAACATATTAGCGTAAATAATAAACAAATTTTAGAAAAAATATTACCATATTTTGCATAAAAAGTTAATTCATTATTTAGGAGAACTTCACCTTTAAATACACCTTGATCATTAAAAGGAATTTTTTTAATCGTTTCACCTAAAGGATTAAATATTGCAGAAATTCCAGTATTTGCGCTTAATGCAATACCTGTTCTTAATTCGATGGCTCTCAATTTAGCTAATTCAAAATATTGTCTAACTCCAGATGAATTCTGTAGCCATGCAACATTGGCTTCTATAGTCAAAAAACGCGCTCCGTTTAAAACAAATTTCCTTACAATTAATGGATTCGATGAATCATAACATATCATATTGCTAAAAAAAACCGAATCTAATTCAAAAGTTGTAAATTTATTTCCATGAGAAAAATTTCCCTGACCAAAATTTAAATTGTTTAGTATGGGAAATTTTGAAGATAGGGGAATATATTCAGCAAAGGGTACTAAAAATAATTTGTGATATATATTATTTTCTCGAGTTCCAAAATAAATTGATCCATTAAAAACTTTTGTAATGCTTGATGATCTTTTATAGTCAAGAGTGCCCATAAGCAATGGAATGTTTGTTGAATCAACTAATTCTTGGTATTTATTTTTTAAATGCGAAAAGCGCATATAGTTTGGAAGAGCTGCCTCTGGCCATAAAACTAGGTCTGGCTTTAATTCATATGCTATGGTATTTAAAGAGTCCATTATTTCATACAATTCACTCCTAAAGCTCGCTTCCCATTTTAGGTTTGGATCAATATTTGGCTGAATCACTGAAATATTTCTTTTATCCCATTTAATATTTTTCAATTCATAAAATTTATATTTTCCGTATAAAATTGGTATCAGAATAAATACAATTAAGAGTGTATATCTTTTAGGGTTAATAGAGTTAGAAAATATAAATAAGTATATTGTTAAATTAATTAATATGATCCAAAATGATACTCCTTCAGTTCCGGTGATATCTAATATTTGTAAGATGGTCAGAAATTTTGCTTGAGTTAATGCAAGATTAGACCAAGGAAAAGCAAGCGGTCCATAACTTCGAATCAATTCCATAGAAACCCACAAAAAAGGTATTAAATATTCTACATACTTAATCTTTTCCTTTAAAAAACTAACAACCCCACCAAGAAAGATCCAAAAAACTGAAAGGTATAATATTGCTGCAATAAGAGAAATTACTACAGGTAATAATGATGCTCCAGAGTTAAGGCCAATCCAATATAATGAAATTATATTGGAAAGTATGGCAGCAATAAAAGAATATTTCATTGAATCTTTAACTGTTGATGTTAGCCAAATTCTAATTAATGGGATAAACCCAATTAAAGCTAATATACCTAATATTGGTGGATATGATAGTCCAATCAATATTCCAGAAATCAAGGATAATTGAAATGATGAAAGATTGAATATTTTCATGAATAATTTATTTTATCTAAATAATGCTGAAGAAAAATTGCAGCAGCAGTTTGATCAACTTTTGATTTATTGTAACCAGTTTTTATTCCTTGGTATACTAAAGATTTTTTTGCACTAATTGAACTTAGGCGCTCGTCAAAAGAAATGATTGGGATATCAATTTTTTTTTGGATAAAACTTTTGAATTTGACTACTTTTTCTGTTTGTGAGGTTTTTTTACCATGCATGCCAATAGGTAGGCCAATTATAAGTTTTTCTACTTCGTATTCATTAATGACAAGAATTAATTCTTTAAGTAAATCTTCATAGTTTAAATATGAAATAGTTTTCAAAGGTTTTGAAATTATTTTATTTGGATCAGACAATGCTAACCCGATGCGCTTTTGACCATGATCAATCGCTAATAGACGTCCCATAAAATGAAATTAGTAATTAAATCTAGTTTTGGATTCTTGACACTTTATCAATGTTTTTCACTTCAGATACCTTTTTTAAAACCCTATCTAATTGCTTAATGTTGCTTACCTGAACTATAAGCCTAGCAGTTGCTAAAGTATCTTTTACTTTAATATCTACTGAGGTCATGTTAATATTTAACTTTGAAATAATTTCAGTAATATCTTTTAATAAGCCCTTTCGGTCTTGACCTAAGACTTTTAAATGAACATTAAAAAGATCTGACCTAGAAACTTCCCATTCAACAGGAACTAGTCTATCAGATTCTTCATTAGAAATTGGTAAATTATAACAATTTACCCTATGAACTGTCATTCCTCTACCTCTTGTTATAAAACCAACCATGCTATCTCCAGGTATAGGGTTACAGCATTTACCAAAATTAGCCATAACATTCTTAATACCTTCAAGCTTGATACTTTTGCTTTCATTTTTTCGAAAATTGAAAAACCCTTTATTTTCATCACTATCTAAAGGTTTCTTATTTATTGAGGTTTTATCAATTAAATCACGAACAGAAATTTCACCCTTCCCAATAGATTCGAAAAGCTGATCAACTGAATTAAGCCCAAATTTTGAAAAAGTATTTTTTAATTGCTCTGACTGACTGGTTAATTTTAGCCTTCTAATGCTCTTTGTATATAATTGTTCACCTATTTTAATACTTTCCTCCTTCTCCTTTTTATGTAAATAGCTTTTAATTTTATTTCTAGCTTTAGAGGTAATAGTAAACTCTAGCCAGCCATAGTTAGGTCGCTGAGAATTACTAGTGATAATTTCAACATTATCACCATTATTTAATATTGTATTAAGAGGTGCAACTTTATTATTAATTTTTGCACCCAAACATGTCTGACCAACTTCAGTATGAACACTATAGGCAAAGTCAATAGGTGTTGAATTTGCAGGTAGTTGCAACAAATCTCCTTGAGGTGTAAAAACAAATATCTCATCACCAAAAAGATCAATTTTTAATAAATGCATAAATTCCTTTGGATCGTTTTGCTCGCTCTGCAACATTTCTAAAAGATCTCTAAGCCACTCAACATGAGAGTCAATTTTTTTTGACGATACATCCCCTTCTTTATATCTCCAATGAGCAGCGACTCCAATTTCTGCTGTTTTTTCCATATCATCAGTTCTTATTTGAATTTCTATCATCTTTCCCTCTGGGCCAATAACGGTAGTATGAATCGACTGATATCCATTACTTTTTGGCATAGCTATAAAATCTTTAAATCTTTCTTGAATAGGTTTGAATTTTTGGTGAAGAATACCAAGAGCTAAGTAACACTCATCAATCTTGTCAACTACAACTCGTACAGCTAAAATATCATGAATTTCTTCAAAAGCTTTCTCTCGTTGTATCATTTTTCCATAAATAGAGGAATGTGATTTGGGCCTACCATAAACATTTGGGGTCATTTTATTACTAAGTAACTCATCATTTAAGGCTGAGGTAATAGTCTTAATATATTTTTCTCGTTCCCTATTTGAGGATTTAAGTTTTTTATCAATTTCTTTAAATATATCAGGATTTAACACTTCTAATGCTAAATCATCTAACATCCATTTAACACTCGCCATACCTAATCTATGAGCGAGAGGAGCATAAACATCGCGAGTTTCGATAGCAATACGATGCTGCTTAATTCGTGACATATATTTTATGGTTTTCATATTATGCAGTCTATCTGCAAACTTAATGATAATTACTCGAAGATCTTTTGCTACAGAAATAAGCATTTTCATAAAATTGCCAGCTTGCTTAGCCTTTCTACTAGAAAAATGTATTTCGCTTAGCTTGCTAACACCATCAACTAAATCAGCAACATCATTTCCAAACTCTGATTTAATTTCTTTAAGTGATGTATCAGTGTCTTCGATTGTATCGTGTAGCATACCAGAAATTATTGTAGTTAAATCCATGTTCCAGGATGCTAAAATCTTAGCAACCTCAACGCAATGACTTTCAAAATAGGGATCTCCAGATAAACGTTTTTGCCCCTCATGTCTTTTTATTCCAAATTCATATGCTTTCCATAATTGAACTTTAAGTTTTTCATCGCTATCAAAATCATAATGTGAGATACTTTTTAATAAGTTATCAAAGGTTTTTGGGAATTGACCTCCAATGAAAGGGATGAGTTTTGAAATTGAATTATCCACTAAATACTGAGTCGGCTTCTGTTTCTGATATTTTTGCTGAATTTTCAAATCTTGCAAACCTGTCAATAAATGTTACATTAATATTTCCTGTTGGTCCATTACGTTGTTTTGCTACCATAATTTGCGCTTTACCTTTATCCTCATCTTCTTGTGTGTAGAGCCAGGGGCGATATAAAAACATAACAACATCTGCATCCTGCTCAATGGCCCCTGATTCCCTTAGATCTGATAACTGGGGTCTTCTATCAGTTCTATTTTCAACAGCTCTAGACAATTGAGATAATGCAACTACAGGAACTTCAATTTCTTTCGCTAAATTTTTTAGAGATCTTGAGATTTGAGAAATCTCTTGCTGTCTACTCTCAACGCCTTTTGGTCCTGTCATTAATTGTAAATAATCAACAATAATTAACCCTACGTCTTGCTCTGCTTTCAATCGACGAGCTTTTGCCCTCACTTCTAAAACAGACATCCCAGCAGTATCATCTAAATAAAATGGAGCCTGAGCAAGATTGCCAGAGGCAATACTTAAATTTTTCATTTGGCTTTTTGGTAATTTACCAGTCCTCACTAAATGACTGTCCACTCTACCTTCAGCGCATAATAAGCGCATTGCAAGCTGATGATTGGCCATTTCTAAGCTAAACATGCCAACTCCAACCTGATCCATTACAGCTGCATTTCGGCCCATTGAAAGTGCTAATGCAGTTTTACCCATTCCTGGTCTTCCAGCAACAATAATCAACTCACCTGCATGAAACCCAGAAGTAATATTATCTAAATCTACCAATCCAGATGCGACACCTGTTACTGAGCCTGGTTTTGCAGCAATCTTATCCAGCTCTTCAAAGGTTTTATGAAGCATAGATCCTAAATGGTCAAACCCTCCCTTAAGGCGTTTTTCTGAAATATTAAAGATAGCTGATTCAGCAGCATCTAAAATATCATCTACATCCTGATTATCCTCTGAGGCATTTTTTGAAACTTCATGTGAAACACTAATTAAAGTTCGTAGAATGCTTTTTTCTAAAACAATCTTAGCGTAATGTTCAATATTCGCAGTGGTAGGTACAGATTCTGCTAATCCAGAAATATAATAAGCACCCCCAACGCTCTTTAATTCATTTTTCTTTTTTAGTCTATCTACAACAGAAATTGCATCAATGGGTTCACCTTTTTCAAAAAGATCAATCATGCAAGAGGCTATACGCATATGAGCATCTTTATAAAACATATTAGGCTTTAACCATTGCAAGGCCTTGCTAACAGCTTCCTTTGTAGAGAGCATTGAGCCTAGAACTGCTTGCTCAGCCTCAATAGATTGAGGTTGGCCTTTTATTTCAGGTTTTTTTTCTTCAGGCATAAATGATAATTTTAATCAATAAGTGTTCGAATCCATTTGAAGTCTTTCCATGCATCTGGCTTCCAATTAGAATTTCTTAGTAGAGCAGCTGGATGATAAGTAACAATTAGGTTAGTTCCATGATAACTATGAATTGTATTACGCATATCTTTCAACGGCTTATCCACACCCAAAAGAGTCTTTCCAGCGACTCTGCCTAAAGCTACAATGAGTTTTGGCTGAATCAAATCAATTTGATTGACCAAATAGGGTTCACATTTTAATATTTCTTCTTGAGATGGATCGCGATTATCTGGTGGTCTGCATTTTAAAACATTGCAAATGAATACATCGTTTTCTCTAGATCTATTAATTGCAGAAAGCATCTTATCCAGTAACTTGCCCGCTCTCCCAACGAAAGGTTCACCGCTCAAATCTTCCTGCTCACCTGGGGCTTCACCAACTAATAAAAGAGATGCATTAAAATCTCCAATTCCAAAAACAAAATTATTTCGAGATTTTCCAAGGTCACATTTCAAACAATTTTTTATTTCGTCCCTAAACGAAACTAGATCATGAGAATTACTTTCACTTTTTTTCTTTTTTTGAGAATTATCAACAATTATACTATAATTTTTTAATTGAAGAAAAATCTCATTTCCAAATAACTCTCGGTATTGCTTCAAATATTTTAACTTCTGATCATTCAAGAACAATTCTCAAATAGATTTTTTATGACTCCTCTTGATCTTTTTTCCATTCTAAAGTCCCATCTAAAAATTCATTTACTGAAACAGTTGTAGGCTTTTCAAGTTCTTCATAATCATCAGGATTATTTTCAATAACCTCATCGTAAACACCCATTTCATCTTCATCGTTAGATTCTATTATTTCCTCAACAATTCTATCGCCAAGGACTTGTTTTGCTCTTTTTGACATAACGACTACAGTCTCATATATGTCTTTTGATTGATTTTCCATTTCGCGTATAGATAGTGGTTCAAGTGACATTGTGCACTCCTTCTATTTCATTTTGAATAATATCTAAGATTTTATTTGTTGCTTGCTCTAGTTTATCGTTAACAATAGAATAATCAAAATTAGACTTATATGATAATTCTGATTCTATTCTTTGTAGTCTTTTTTCTATTCTTTCCATAGAGTCAAAACCCCTTTTTTCAAGCCTTAATTTTAATTCATTTAAACTAGGTGGTTCCACAAAAATTGAAATTGTTTGATTGGGGTAGAGTTTTTGAATTGATAAGGCACCTTTAACATCAAGCTCCAGTAGGAGAAGTATTTCTTTATTGATCGACTTTTCAATCTGCGCTTTTGAAGTACCATAATAATAATCACCATGAATCTTTTCCCATTCAATAAAGTCTTCATTTTTTATACCTTTTAAAAATTCTTCCTTAGATACAAAAAAATAGTCAATTCCATTTTTTTCATTTGGTCTGATTTTTCTTGATGTATGTGAAACTGAAAATTGCAATCTATTTTCTTTTTTTTGAATCTCTTTGCAAAGGGTGGTTTTTCCTGAGCCCGAAGGGGCTGATAATATAATTAAGTTTTTCATAGTATATTCTGAATTTGTTCTTTGATTTTTTCTGCTTCATCTTTCATGTATATAATATTATTTACTATTTTGTTTGAAAAACTTTTAGATCCAATAGTATTAATTTCTCTACCTATTTCCTGTAATAGAAAATTCAACCGACCTCCTGAAGGCTTATTATCTTTTAATATTTTTTCGAACTGCTCAAAATGACTTTTTAGCCTAACTAATTCTTCGGTTACATCAGATTTTTCCGCAATAATTGCAATTTCTTGATTGACCCTTGTTTCATCTATTTGAATATTATCTATTAACTCAGATAGTCTTTTTTTCAATCTTTTAATTCTTTTTTTATGCTCAACGGGTAGTTGTGCTTCAATTTTGTGTAAACCTTCACGAAGATTGCTTAACCTTAATTCTATATCTTTTTTTAGCTTTAATCCCTCTTCTCTTCTCATCTTTATTACTTTGCTACACGCTGATGATATAGCTTTAAGAATTATTTTTGAATCTATAGATTTAAACTCATTTGATATGAAAAGATCATTTGAATTAATTATATCACTGAGATTTAATTTTTTATTATATTTTTTTTCTATTGAATTAAGAGTTTTCAATAATAATTCAAAACGATTTTCATTAAAAATATGCGATTCGGAACTTTGGCTTGTTTCAGATTCAAAATTTATATGCACTGTCCCTCTAATTAACCTATCTGATAATAAATCACGTATTTTTTTATCTAGTGACGGATCAATATCAAAGCCTCTCAATTTTAAATCAAGAAATCTTCCATTTACAGATCGAATAATAATAGAAATTTTATTATTACCTTGCCCAGCAGAGGCCCTACCATAACCTGTCATACTTTGAATCATTTTATTTTAACTCCAAAAAAGCTTGAAAACTTACAATTTTCAAGATAATGGTGAAACAACTATAGAAATTGGATAATTTTATATTTTATCTAAATACTTTAGAATTAAATCAGAATTTATACTTAGTGAAATTAGGTGAGTTGCTCCTAATCCTGAGCTACGCGGTTCATTAAGGAAGGCATAATCTAATGAAATATCTATCCAACTAAACCCCACACCCATTGTTAGAGATTTAATTTTATTTCTTCCAAACCTCACAGCAAGGGTATTGTCATAGATAATATTTAAACCAAAAATGGCATAAGTATAATTATTGCTAATACCATTAGTATCTATTACGAAGTCAGCATTTCCTCTTAAATTTAATTTTATACTCTCAAAAAAATGATTTTTTGATATACCTGTAACAATTGTTGGTTTAAATCTTTCAACGGTTCCATTATTCCAAACCTGCCAGCTGGTAGTAAAATCCCTGACGAGTAAACCTATTCTAGTATTTTCCCATGGTTCAGAAATAAGCCCTAAATCAAGACCAACACCGGTCGATGAAAATTCTCCCAAGGTATGATATAGAGATTTTATTGCCATTCCAAACTTATACGTTTCTTTATCCCAGGCAGTACTAATATGTAAACCTGTTTGTTTTTGCGAAAAATAAGATAATTTATTCTTATCTAAACGCTCACCTTCATCAAGCAACCCATTACCCTCCCCAATATCTCCTGTGCCTGGAATACCATCTAAACCAAAATCAATAAGCATGTCTCTCGTATCAGGGATTTGATCAATTCCTTCATAAAGAATAATAATATTCAATGGTCTACTGTAGCCATTTAATGGGAAGCCAATCAGATCACTATTTATCATTCCACCCAATCTACTTTGATGAGTATAATTTATATTATGTTTAGAAACATAAGAGCTTGAAGCTGGGTTAAATAAAGAAGACGTTGTTGTTCCATAATCTGTAACAGCAGCAGATCCAATTGATAGCATCCTTGCATCACCTGCATTTTCATAAACTTGCCAACCATAACTAACCCAATATGCTTGAGAGAAAGATAAATTGTTTAAAAATAAATATAGCAATAAAACCTTAATTAAGAAGATTTTATGCATTCAAAAACTCTCCCATAGTTCTGTTATTATTTTCACGAATAGTTAAATTACTTTTATCGCAATACTCTAAGAGAGGTATAGCATTTTTTCTAGTTGTTGATGTGAGCGATTTGAATTCAGAAATACTTAGAAAATTCTTTGTATCAAAAAATGATGTAAGTAGAATTAAAAGATTATTATAGCATTTGCGATGAATCCATAAATCAGAATCAATTTGAATTATTTTTTCTTTATCTTTTAAAATATATAATATTTGTAAAGCTTTATCAGATGCCAAACTTTCAAAATTCCTAGATGATAAAAGATTGAATTTTGAATCTAATAATTTACTTTCAATTTCATTAGCAATCTTAATATCTGTTTCATTTAAATCAACTTTATTATTAGTCAATGCATAGCCTGCACCAACCAAAGAAACTCCATTAGCAAGTTCATTAATAATTTTTTCAAACCATTTTTTGCTAAAACCTAATAAACTAATTAATTCATCCCTGGGAATCGATTTTTTATAAGGGTTTTTATAATGAAATTTATCAAGAATATCCAAAACTCTTTGTTTTGATTTATCTAAAATAATTTTGTTAAACAAAAAATTGTCCTCATTAATTATATTTTGATTTTTGGTCCATTTTTGAATTAAAGAATTTTTAATATTGAAAAATTTTGACCATTCATCTGATGATAGAGGGTTTTTCCATTTTATATTTATCAATTGATTTAATCTTTGAGCAGGGTCTAGCTCCATACTTTTTACAATACTTTTTAATTCTTTTTTTAAAAATCTGGGGTTTTGGTCTAAAACCACACATCCCGCAATCGTCTCCATGGGGGAAAGGCTTCTGATTATAAATCGCTGATCATTGATTGCAGATATAGGATAATTCAATTCAAATAACACATTCGATGATTGCCCTGAAGAAAGTGTCAATCCGTAAGTAATTACTTTTGCTACTACTTGGCTAGTTCCTAAATGCAAATGAACAGATTGTTTATTTTTTATTTTCCATCTAGTATTTTTGGTCATTTTTATATGCGCTATGATTCTAGATGAAGGTTCAATTAGATTCTTTTCAATAAGAACAGACCCTCTCCTAATTTTATTTTTATCAATATTTGATAAATTAATTGCTGCTCTATCACCCATTTGTACTTTTGATGTAATACTTCCATGTGTTTGCAAAGACCTAACTGGTACTTTATTATTTCCAGGAATAATTTCTACTTCATTTCCAGGCACCAGTGATCCCGAAAGAACTGTACCAGTTACTACTGTCCCATGGCCTTTTTTTGAAAAAACTCTATCCACAGGTAGATAAAAAAACCCTCTATCTTCATTGGCAATTAAATTTTTTGAAAGTGCAATAATCTCTTCATTTAATTCAGCAATTCCTTCAAGTGTTTTTGTCGAAATTCTAATAATGTTAGCATTTTTAAAATTAGTTGTAGCAAGATAGGATGAAATATCTTTTTCAACCATCTTTATCCAGTTTTCTTCTACAATATCAGTTTTTGTTAAAGCAACTATTGAGTGTTGAACATTTAAAAATTGAAGAATATCTATATGTTCATAGGATTGAGGCATTAAGCCGTCATCTGCGGCAATAACTATTAAAGCTATTTGGATGGTAGAAACGCCAGCCACCATATTCTTAATAAACTTTTCATGGCCAGGGACATCAATAATTGTTATTTCTTCATTTAGATAGGCAAACCCAAGGTCTATTGTCATTCCCCTGTTTTTTTCTTCAATTAGATGATCGGTATCTGTACCCGTTAAGGCTTTAACTAAAGATGTTTTTCCGTGATCTATATGACCAGCTGTACCAATTACAATTTGCATGAATAGATTTAACCTAAAACTTCAAGAATTGAGTTTATGATTATATAGTCGTAGTTGGGAGCTATTGATTTAAAATCAATGTAATAGTTATTGCCTTTGATATATCCAGCGATAGGGTTTTCATTATTTCTAAATTTATATGATAACTTTGCAGTTGAATATTTTTTGGAGTTGATTTTAAATGCTATAGATTCAAATTCAACACCAGGAAGCGTACCGCTGCCAGCTTCAACAAGCGTTTCATGAATTGAAATACTATGACTTGATTTAACTTTAGATGAAACAATACTTAGAATCTTAGCGGCTCGCTTATTTAGTTGCTTTCTAGTTGTCATCATCAGAGAAAGAGTTAAATTATCCTTTAATGAATCAATGCTTAATGAACGCAGAGTTTCTTCAAGCAGCGATATTGTCCATTTATCGCATCTTACGGTTCTTGCAATAGGGTTAACCTTAATTCGCTTAATTAATGACTTTTTACCAACAATTAACCCACATTGTGGTCCTCCAAGTAATTTATCCCCTGAAAATGTTGTTACACTTGAACCAGATTTCACTACATCTTGAACTAACATATTAGTCGGTATCCCTTTATTTGATAAATCTAATACTTCACCACATCCAAGGTCAGACATAATGGGTATTCGTCTTTTTTTACCCAATAATACTAACTCACTAATTTCAACCTGCTTTGTAAATCCTGAAATAATGTAATTAGATGTATGAACCCATAATATTAAACCCGTATTTGAGTTTATAGCCTTTTCATAGTCGCTAATATGGGTTCTGTTCGTGGTGCCAACTTCAATAAGTTTACATCCACTTTTTGTTATCATATCTGGAATTCTGAATGATCCACCAATCTCAACTAATTGCCCTCGCGATACAATTACTTCTTTACCTTCAGATAATTCATTTAGTGATAACAAAACAGCAGCCGCATTGTTATTTACGACTATCGCATCTTCAGAGCCGGTTATTGAGGATATTTGTGCATTAATATGGTCTTGTCGCTGTCCGCGCTTACCTGTTTCAAGGCTTAATTCTAAATTAACATAACCCGAAAGTCTTTTAGATACTTTGTTTATTATTTTTTTACTAATTGGAGCTCTTCCAAGACCTGTATGAAGAACTATCCCGGTAGCATTAATAACGGGTCTTATGCTTGCAGTGGATAAATTTGATAATTTTAATAAAATACTTTCTACAATTTGTTTGCGGTCAAGATCTAACTTCCCCTGTTTAGCAAGCGAACGAAATAGTGCAATTTCATCTTTTATTATATATTTAATATATTCAATATTAGTTAATTTTCTACCTTTTACCTCAAGTAATACTTCAGATACTGAAGGAAGATTTAATAAATCTTTCTTTTTCATTTATACAACAACTTTCCAATTCATTTTATGTACTAGATCGATACATTAAATATGCAAAAATTAAGCCTGGGAAAAGTAAAATTCCCATAACAGGAAAAATAATTTGCACGCTATAATTTACGGCTATCATACCACTTAGTCCTGCAGCAAATGAACCAATTCCAAAACTAATAAAGAATCCCAAACCATAGATAAAACCTCGATTCTGATTATCTGAAAAATCAGAAACTAGTGTATTGCCAATAGGTTGGTTGCTGAAATAGATTATTCCAAGCATTATACTGCAAATAATTAAGGCAAAATTGGATGTTATGCCAATAAGAAAAAAAACTGGAATATTTAATAGTATAATTACTATGAAAGATATTCTTTTATCGAATCTTTCACCAATTTTTCCCCCTAATAATGCACCAATCATTCCAGCCATAAACACTATTGTTGGAAAAAGACCGGCTTTCATAGTTTGCGAGATTCCTGGTAGAAATTCATAAGTATTTTCAGATAAATGAATCGGCATGAATGTTGTAAATCCATAATATGCCATTCCTAAAAATGAATTGGTAATAAAATAATAAATTAGTGCTTTTTTATTGGTTTTCTTTTTTAAAATATTTGACTGCCTATTAATCTTCTGATTTTTATGAGGGATATTAATAAAAGTAACTAAAGCTAAGATTGCGTATAAAATACCTAAAACAAAATATGAAGCACGCCATGAAATTAATGCCGCTAAAGAGACTGCAAGCAAAGGTCCAAAAGCTGAACCTAGAGAACCAAACATGCCATGTACAGCCATACCTTTTGATACTTTATTAATATTTTGCGATACAAGGGTCAGTCCAGTCGGATGATAAATACTACAAAAAAGGCCTATAAAACTTAACCCTATGACCATCATATAAAAACTTACAGATAATGCAACAACCAAAGCAGAGATTGATGAACCTATTTGATAGATTATCATAAGTTTTTTGCCGCCTAGGTATCTATCTAGCCAGCCCGCAGGTATCGCACCAAGTCCAAATAATAATGCGCTAATTGAAACAACAAATCCTAACGTATCAAGTCCTACATTAAATTCTTTTTGAACAATAGGAATCAAGCTTGGGAATGTAAGCATTAAAGCATGGACTAATGAATGACTAGAGCCTGTAATCCCAATAATTATTTTTTCAAATTTTGTCATAAATAAAAAACCCTCATTACCTAGTGATAATGAGGGTAAATAAATTAGCTATATGAAAAAGATTACTTCTTTTCAGCAATTCTAATAGCTTTTGCACCTGTTAATTTTCTCATATAATTTAATTTTGCACGACGAACTTTGCCTTTTCTCTTGACTAATATTTTACTTATCATAGGAGAATGGAGAGGAAAAATTCTTTCTACACCAATACCGCCTGATATTTTTCTTACAGTAAATGTAGCAGAAATATCACTACCTTTTCTCCCAATCACTATACCTTCAAATTTTTGCAATCGTTCTTTTCCCCCTTCAACCACTCTCACATCTATTGCAACTGTGTCACCTGAGGAAAATTCAGGCAAGTCTTTCTTTAATTGATTCTCAATTATCGGTTTAACCTTATTCATCTTTTTACTCCGATTTATTATTTATGTATTTTTTCCATATATCAGGTCGTTTTGATTTGGTGATCTCAATCTGCTGTTCTTTTTTCCAGTCAGCAATCTTACTATGATTTCCTGATATTAGTACATCTGGAACCTGCATTCCATTGATTTCTCTTGGCTGAGTATAATAAGGTGAATCTAATAATTCAGATGAAAATGTATCTGTTTTAGAAGAATTAATATTATTCAATACACCTGGCAATAATCTTACTATACTATCAATAATCATTAAAGCTGGGATTTCCCCGCAAGATAAAACAAAATCACCCATTGAATATTCATGCGTCACATATTTATCAATTACTCGCTGATCTACACCTTTGTAATGGCCGCAAATAATTACAATTTTTTCAACACTTTTGTTTTCTTCAGCGGAATCTTGAGACCAAGTAATTCCTTGAGGTGATGGATATAAAACTCGCATACCATCATCACCGCAAAATTTTTCGATCACAAAGTCAATTGCTTCAAATAAAGGTTCAGCCATCATTACCATTCCAGGTCCCCCACCATAAGGAGTATCATCTATCTGTCGATAGCTATCCCTGGTAAAGTCTCTTGGATTTACAATATGAATATCCAAAATGCCTTTTTCAATAGCTTTTCTTGTCATAGAATTTTGAATTACAGATTCTACCATATCTGGAACGGGAGTTATTATTGCTATTTTCTGCTTCAATCTAACAAACCTTCCACTGGAGAGATAGTAACAATATTTGCTGTAATATCTACAGAATAAATGAATTCTGGTACAACAGGAATTAAAATTTCTTTATTATTACTAGAGATAACATATGCATCATGCGCAGGTAGGCTCATCATATCAACTAATTCACCTATTTGTTCACCTGATACTGTAACAACTGTTGCACCAATAAGGTCCGGCGATATCAGGTTAATTGGATCTTTCTCATGGATAGAGGCAAAAAGAATCTGTCCAATCATAGCCTCAGCATCATCTCTCGAATCAAGGCCTTCAAAATGAAATCTAGGTTTTTTATTGGTACCTGAGACGTTAGTCAGTTTGACATCTTTGGCAAAATTCTTATCAAAACCAATAAAAAGATCTCGGTCTACATATTCGTCAAATTGTCGAATTAATGGGCGAATACCAACATCGCCATTTAGTCCTGTAGCTCTGGTAATTTTTGCAATAGCAAAAAGTTTAGTCTTCATTTACATCAATAACTTCTAAACGAGCTCTTTTGCCGCCTTCTTTTGCATTAATAGCAAATAATATGGTACGAAGAGCAGAAACATTTCTACCTTTTTTACCAATTACTTTTCCGTAATCACCATCACCAACTGTTAATTCGTAAATGATAGTTTGATCTGATTCAACAGCTTCTACATTTACCTCATCGGGTTTATCTACCAACTTCTTTACAACTGTTTCAATAAGTGACTGCATAATTAATCTCCCTTCGATCTTAGATTATTATTTAGAATTATCTTCTTCAGAATTTTTTTCTTCCTCTTTTGGAGCTTCTTCTTCCGCTGGAGCTTCTTCCTCTT
>CERS01183685.1_pt1 | contig 30508 bp, 35 predicted proteins | sample 356251 | NCBI WGS metagenome assembly CERS01 (sample SAMEA2621020, study PRJEB7988) | marine metagenome | isolation source: saline water (ENVO:00002010), including
CAGCTTTATTTAAATTCTCAACTCTCTCTTCTATCAAAGATTGAAGTACTCGTTCTAGTTTCTCATCAATTAAATCTGGATCCATTACTCTCAAGTCCAGAGAGTTAGCTGAATCTGCAGCAATAAGGGATGATTGAGTTCTAGAAGATACAAGAGGGTCTAACGATTGAGATCCAGAAGCTTGAGATCCAGAAGCTAAAGAAGGTAAAGAATTGCTAGATAAAGTAGGCTGAGGCATAGTCTGATTAAAAGAAGAACTCCTTGGTAAAGAAGATAACTCTGGACTAGAATTTAGATTCATAAAGAAAACCCCTTTTTATTAAAGAATAATATAAAAATTTTATAACATTATTATTTTTTTTCAAGTAAAAAAAATAATTGAAAAAATTAATAGAAATTAAAAAACAAAAAAATCATCAAGAATCTTCTTGTCGATGTCCCTTAAAAAACAATCGTATTGTATGTCCAAAAAAACCACCTAAATAAGATCGAATACGTTTTTCTAAAAACCGTTTATAATCTTCTGTTAAATATCGTTTATGATTCACAAAACAAACAAAGGTAGGAGGCAATAACTCAACTTGAGTTAAATAATAGATTTTTAATTGCTTACCATATTTTGCGGGCGGAGGAAATCGTCGAATAACATCTTGATTAAAATCATTTAAAACCTTTGTTTGTATCCGTTCTTTAACAGAAGTAAACATACCTGGAACTTGTCTTAACAACTCAGGAAGCCCCTTTTTAGTAACAGCTGATCCAAATTGAATAGGATAATTAACTAACTGATGCATTTCTGATTCCAAAATATGCTTAAAATCTTTTTGAGTTTGATCAGATTCTAATAAATCAGATTTGTTAACAAAAATAATCATACTTTTTCCAGCATCAATAATAGAATGAATAATTTTTTTATCTTGATTGCAAAATCCACGTTCAGCATCAATTAACATAATAACAATATCCGATTGATCAATACTACGATTAGTTCGAACCGAAGAATAAAATTCAATATTATCTTTCATCTTTGATACTTTTCGTAAGCCGGCAGTATCAATAAGCTCAAAAACAGTATCATCTTGCTTAAAAAACACATGAATTGAATCACGCGTTGTCCCTGATTTTGAATTTACAATACTATGATCAGAATCAATAATCGCATTCAGTAAACTTGACTTTCCCACATTAGGCCTACCAACTAATCCTATCTTAAACCGTTTCTCTAAAGAATCTAGCTGTGAATCTGAATTGGAAAACCCCATAATCAAGCGATCTAACATTCTATTTAAACCACGCCCTTGAAGTGAAGATACTGGTAACGGTTCACCTAAACCCAGTTTACAAAATTCAGATACATGCTGTTCTAACACATCATTATCAGCTTTATTAGCAACAAAAACCGTTTTTTCTGGAACATGTTTACGTAATAACCGAGCAATATTTGTATCAGCTGGAAGTAAACCTTGCTGAGCATCTACAACAAAAACAATTTTACTCATATCAAAAATAGCTGTTTGAACAAGAGATTCTACATCAGATTGAAATTCAAAAGAATCATTTTTTTCTGCAAAAACACCGCCACTATCCACAACTAAAAATGAGGTCTGTTTATGAGTAACTAAAAACTCATTTAAATCGCGTGTAACACCTGGTTTATCAAGTGTAATAGTTGCTTTTGTTCCTAATAATCGATTAATCAAAGTTGATTTACCTACATTAGGTCTACCAATAATTAAAACTTTTGACATATTCATGGTAGAAAAGCTTAATTTGAACTTAATTTATTTACAAGCCTTACTTAAAATAATAATCAAATAACAACAAGCTTTAATTACGTCACTAAATCATTAAGATATAAAAGAATCCAATACATAACGAAACAAAAAGGTATAACCATCCGTCTCACCAGAAATTTTTATTTCCCATAAACCATTAGATAATTTCTTAAAATTAACACAAGGAGACTCAAAACCAAGTCCTTCAACATTTTTTAAAGCAGCTAAAAGAATAACCTGATCTTTTTTTATTAAAGATTTTAAAAAGTCTAGTACAGAAACCTGACCCGAAGGTGTCTCCAAAAACTCTATCTTCATACCTAAAATTATACCCAGATGACTATAATTATAATAGTTTTTCTTATAGCAAAAGCCATCAATTTTAATTACAATACAATACTATGAACTTAAATATTATTTTTTGTGGATCTCCCGAATTCTCTTGTGAATCGTTAGCTATATTAGCAAAATTAAACATAAACAAAACAATCACCGTAATCACACAACCTGATAAAATAAGAAAACGTGGTAATAAAATTCAGCCCACACCCGTTAAAGCCTTAGCACTTCAACACAACCTAACTGTTCATACACCAAAGTCAAAAAATGAATTTGAAAAACTAATAACTAGTATTAAACCAGATCTTATTATTGTAATAGCCTATGCAATGATAATTCCAAAAGATATTACCGATACCTATCTATGTATTAATGCACACACATCATTATTACCAAAATATCGTGGAGCATCCCCTATTCAAACAGCCCTACTCAACCAAGATAACGAAACAGGCATATCCTTAATTCAAATGAATAGCAAACTAGACGAAGGAAATATTATCACCCAAACAACCATTCCCATTGAAAAAACAGATACCTATGGACTCTTACATGATAAATTAGCAACCTTAACAGCCAACATGATATTAGAACTTGTACAAAGTTATTTAAAAAATCCTAACGTTGACAGTACCCCTCAAAATCACAAATTAGCAAGTTATTGCTCAAAAATAACAACAAGTGATTGTCAGTTAAATATCAACGATCCCATCAAAAAAAACTTAGCAAAAATAAAGGCTTATAGCCCAAAACCAGGGGCATATCTAACAATTCAACAACAAAAAATAAAAATATTAGATGCTAAAATTGAATCAAACACACTTATTCCATTACAAGTTCAACCAGAAGGAAAAAAAGCAATGTCATATACAGATTATTTATTAGGAAATAAAAAAGAGATTAGCTTATGTTAGCAAAACGTATCATTGCATGTTTAGATGTGAACGAAGGTCGTGTAGTAAAAGGAACTCATTTTGTAGATCTTAAAGATGCAGGAGATCCCATAGAACTAGCCAAACGTTATGATAAACAAGGGGCCGATGAACTCGTATTTTTAGATATCACTGCAAGCTCAGATAAAAGAAATATTTTATTAGATCTGATAAAACAATGTGCCAAAAATATTTTTATTCCATTTACGGTAGGTGGGGGAATCAATGATTGTGAAACCATTCAAGCTTGTCTCTTAGCTGGCGCTGATAAAGTGTCCATTAACACTGCAGCGGTTAAAAATCCTAATTTAATTAAAGAAGCATCCTATCAATTTGGATCCCAATGTATTACTGTCGCAATCGATGCAAAAAAAATAATAAAACCAAGCAATATTACATATCCTGAAAAATCTGTACAATGTGACGAATCATCTACATGGGAAGTTTTTACTCATGGAGGGCGCCATCCTACTGGTATTGACGCCATAAAATGGTCAAATCACATGGCAACCTTAGGTGCCGGTGAATTATTAGTAACCTCCATGGACAAAGATGGTACAAACTCAGGATATGATGACCCCCTAACACACGCTATCTCAAAAGAAGTCTTAATTCCTGTGATAGCATCTGGAGGTGCCGGTACACTTGATCATATATCAAGCATTTTAAAAAATGCCGATGCTGCATTGTTAGCATCTCTACTTCATTACAATAAAACAACTATCTCTGAAATTAAAAATCACTGTTATACTAAAAAGATTCCAATTCGATTATAACTATCGTTTCGTAAGATCTTGATTTTTTTTACGAGAAAATGATTTTAAAACTTGAGCATCAAGATCCCCTAAAACAGAATTTGGTTTAAAGATAGTAGGTGCAACAGGTACCTCAGTATCATCATCCGAATCAACAGTCATATCTGTACCAGACAAACTAACATCATCGTTAAATTCTTCCTGATTTTTCTCTAAAACAGTTTCATCCTCTTGATCAGTAGCAGTCGCTGTCTCTTCTGTTGCCTCAGATACTTCCGATTCCATTTCCTTAACAGAATCATTGGCAAGATCAGAAACTGGATCTAAGTCTGTCAACTCAACATTATCATCACTATCTTCATCAGCTAAAGACTCTTCTTGATGAGTAACATCCTGATCATCTTCAAATTCAGCATCATCATCCTTAGCTGAAGACGATTCTTCTAAAGCCAACTCTTCAACATCTTCTTTATCTACCACTTCAGTAGCAAGAGAATCAGCCTCACCTTCAGATTCATTATTAGAACCATCATCACCTTGACTGTAAGACGATACAATCTCTTCTTTATTAGATTCTTTTTCAATCTTAGCATCATCAGATTCTTGCTCAGAATCATCATTAATCTCTGTAGCAGCTTCTTTATCAACATCTTTCTCAGCTTTTTTATCAACCTTTGTCTCAACTACGTTCTCTGCTTCTTTATCAGCCGATGACTGTAACAGACCTTTAACCTTTAAAACCAAAGCATCTAAAGTAGGTGAACTCATTGAAAAAAATGACGGTTTTTCTTCCTCAGGAAAAAGACTATCTGGTTCCTTTTCTTTAGAATCTTTTTTATTAAAAAGCATTTTTATAACTCCATCAATTGATATATATATATATTATTCTACCCCTTTTTTTTTACATTAAACATTAAAAACTATTAAACACCAAAATTTTAAGCTCAAATTCTTCAAGATGTCAGAATAATATGGTATTTTCTAAACCAAGATGAGAAAAAAGAAACGAGTTTTAGTAGGAATGAGCGGTGGAATTGATTCATCAGTAACAGCAGCATTACTTCAAAAAAGAGGCTACGATGTTATTGGTATCACCATGCAACTGGTACCAAAAGAAACTGAAAAACAATCCGCCTGTTGCAATCTTGGCGCTATAAATGACGCAAAGCGAGTAGCATCAAAATTAAATATTCCACATTACACAATAAATATTCGCGATGAATTTAAACATCACGTTATTGATTACTTTGTAAATGAATATCTCCTAGGCCATACCCCTAACCCATGTGTAGAATGTAATCGATATATTAAATTTGATGCACTAGAAGAAAAATGTAAAGAATTAAATGCAGATTACATTGCAACAGGTCATTACTGTAAAATTACATCAAACGCTAACAAATCACGTTTTTATCTAAAAAAAGCAAAAGATGAAAAAAAAGATCAATCTTATTTTTTATACATGCTATCTCAAAAACAACTAAGCAGAACCCTATTTCCACTAGGAAATTACCTAAAATCAGAAATCAGAGACATCGCCCAATCATTTAACCTAATTAATGCAAATAAAAAAGAAAGCCAAGATATCTGTTTTGTAACAAACGGAAACTATAAATCATTTATTGAAGATAGGATCGATAAAGAAACCGTAAAAGAAGGTAACATTGTTGATTCAAGTGGCAATTTTTTAGGAAAACATACTGGTATCTACAACTATACAATTGGGCAAAGACGAGGCCTAAACATTTCTCATATAGCACCGCTATACGTTATTAAACTAAATTCAAAAGATAACGAAGTAATTGTGGGAACAAAAGATGAATTAGCTACCAATACATTTACCATTAATGCCTATAGCTTAGTAAATCCTGAACAAATTCAAATCAATAAACTTTATAGTGTTAAAATCCGTTACAAAATGATTCCCTTTCAGTGCAAATTACTAAGTATTAATAATGATGAAATCATAGTAAAAGCAACCACGCCTTTAAAATTTATAACGCCAGGACAGTCCTGCGTTATTTACGATAAAGACATAGTAATTGGTGGTGGCATAATCACAAAATAATTTTTATTATAAAGTTATGTTTAATTATATTGATTCAATTTGCTTAACAATATTTCAGCTATTATACAAATTTATCCATACCCATTTAACAAGTTATATTCTAATTGTTATATTATGTGGATTGACCATAAAACTAATATGGAAACAAATAAAAAAGGATCAAAAACTAAATAATATAATTTTAAAATTCACCATGATACTAACATTAATGGCAAGTGGAATCTTTAGTATTTGGTTTATATGCTTTCACTTTCATACATTTCGCATTATCCAATAAAAAACTCAAAAATAAACTATTATTTTAAAGCAGAAACAAATTCTTTCATTTTGTTATAATCTTTTTTACCAGGAAAAGCTTCAATCCCACTAGCAACATCCATCGCATGAGGGTTTACCAACTGAGAAGCCTTAGAAAGATTATCAACCGTTAAACCCCCTGACAAAATTAAAGGCAAATCATAATCTTTGGCTGACAAAGCCAACCCCCAATCAAAAGCAAGACCTGTCCCTCCATAACCTGACTCTGTTTTCGTATCTAACAAAATCGCTGAAACTAAGCCTTGATACCCACCAATCTTTTCAATATCAGAAATATCAGCAACATGAATAGCTTTAATAATGCGTGACTTTATTTTCATACAATACTCGGGTGATTCATGCCCATGAAGCTGAGCCATATCTAATTTACATTCATCTAAAGTTGAATTTACCTCATCAATATCATGATTAACAAAAACACCCACAGTCGTAACAAAAGGAGGCAAATAATAAATTATTTCTTGCACCTGCTCAACTGAAACAGAACGAGAACTTTCAGAATAAAAAATAAATCCTAAAGCATCAACACCTAAATTAACAGCATTAAGCGCATCTTCTTTATTAGTAATCCCACAAAATTTAAGTCTCATTATTAAAATACTCAATCATAAATTGATTTTTTACAAGTCCTTCTCCTATCAAAACAGCCGAAAATCCTGATTCTCTTAAACAATCCAATTGATCAACATCATCATAACCACTTTCTGCAACACAAATAACAGAATCAAACTGCTCATCAATTTGTTTTTTAAGTAATAAAGATGTCGACATATCAACATCAAACGTTTTTAAATTTCGATTATTAATACCAATAATATCAACACCCTTTAAACTAGAAACCTTAACTAAATCATCAGAATCATGAACCTCACACAAAACATCTAAACCATATTCTCGAGAACAATCAATCAACTCCTGAGCTTGATTATTAGATAAAATAGCAGCAATCAATAAAACAGCATCGGCTCCAATTAACGACGATTCTTTAATTTGAATAGGATCAATCATAAAATCTTTTCGTAAAATAGGTCGTTCAACATCTTTTTTAATAGCCATTAAATAATCATTATGACCTTGAAAATAAATTTCATCCGTTAAAACAGATAAGGCAGCAGCTCCCACACGATCATACGTATTTGCTAATGGTACAGGATCAAAATTCTTATTAATAAGCCCCTTTGAAGGAGACGCTTTTTTTACTTCTGCAATTAACGATAACGAACTAGCTGTAAGAGCTTGCTTAAACGAAATAGCCTGAAAAGAATAATCTTGTAAAGAATTCAAATAATCACTAGTCTTTAAATAAGTAACGTACTGCTTTTTTGTAGCAATAATATCATCAAGAATTGTCATCAGTTGAGTCATTCGTAACCAATCGATACGTAGAATTAAAATCTTCTGATAAATAAATTTTACTATGTGCTGGAATAGATCGAGTTAACCATACATTACCACCAACAATAGAATGAGAACCAACCACGGTATCGCCACCTAAAATAGTACTCATAGAATAAATCGTCACATCATCTTCAATCGTAGGATGTCTTTTGGCAGCAAGATCAACATCCTTGGTACTAAAAGCGCCTAATGTAACACCTTGATAAAGCATAACATTATTACCGATAACAGCCGTCTCTCCAATAACAATCCCTGTACCATGATCAATGCAAAAAGCATCCCCAATAGTAGCACCTGGATGAATATCAATAGCCGTTTGCAAATGTACAATTTCAGATAACATACGAGGAATCAACGGAACATCTTGTTGATAAAAATAATGTGCAATCCGATAAACCATAACAGCCTGAAAACCAGGATAAGATAAAATCACTTCCACCAAACTTTTAGCAGCTGGATCAGCCTGATAAATAGCATTCGCATCCTCTTTTAACGCTTTTCTTAAAGAAGCAATAGTACCAAAAAAACCAAAAACAATAGCCTCAGAACGTTGTTTAGCCTCATCTTTATCTTTTTTTACAGCAGAATCTTGCTCAGGGTTCCAATATAAACATTTAAAAATCTCAGGAATTAAATGACCCTGTAATTGTTCTAAGCGCTGTTCGGTCAAAACAGCCAAATTAGAATCTTTTAAAGCTTGTGTACCAAAAAAACCAGGAAATAAGATTTCTTTAATTAATTCTAAAATATCAACTAGCAACTGTTTCGGAGGGTAATGTATACCATCTGAAATATTAATAATTCCAGTATCTTCATACGATTGAATAATAGACTCTTTATATTTATTAATCATTAAACCACAAAAACCATAAAAATTTCTTTTTTACATTTTTCAACATATCAGATGATTCCCTGTAAGCAATCCCTGACCCATAAAAATAGTTTAATCCAAGCGTAACAATAAAGGAAGATTTTTGATTAACAGATAAAAAAGGAGTTCCTAACAATAACTGAGAACTAAGCCGAGAGGAAAGACGTCGCATAAAACCAAGCTGAAGTATCGATTTAAATGAAAAAGACGAAGAAAAATCATAACCTGACTCAAATAAAACCATACCCATAAATTTATAATTATTATGAATATCCCAATAACGTCCATACCCAAGATTTAAAATACCATGCCTATAGTTATCATAAGTACGATACCCACCAATAGAAAATAAACGAAACGATAAATCCGAAAAAACATGTTGAACACCCACTTTATGAGATAACAACACAGTAGAATTCGGTTTAAATAAATCTATTTTATAATCATAAAAAGTAGCATGTCCCGCAAATAAAACCACTGACTGAAACAAACAAAAAAGAAACACCATTACAAAAAAAGTTGGCACACAAAATATACTCAAACTAAACAATGGACGTTCCATACAAAAAATTATTATTGAAATTAATCATAAGCACAATACTTATTTTCACAATAACTAACATTACCTACGCCAATGATAAAGTAAGCTCAGGTTATTTTTATGATAAATCCTACGAAGGAACAGCCGGATATTGTGCTGTTATAACACCGGAGCTAACGAAAGTCAGTGATGAATTTTCTGCCAAACTTAACATTACCCCACCTATCCGATCAAACCAATATTATGCTAACCCAACAACACCAAAACAAAAACAAAATTATACACAAGAAAAAAATGATTCCTTTTCAAAAATGGCCTTAAAAAAAACACAACTAAAAAATAATACCACACCTGAAAAAAATCTCTTTAAAAGCCTATACAGCTACATAGATCAATAAACATTAAAACAAAAATGTTAAAAAAAACTTCCCCTACAAACAAATATGTAAAAAATATTATATTAACAATCTTTATCAGCATCGCACTCACCAAACCAAACCTCATTCAAGCAAATAACTCTGTAAACATGAAACAATTAAGTCCTCCGAAAGCTGGCAATCATGGTAGCATTTTTTATTCAAACACCCACTATCAAACTATAAGCAAACAAATGCAATCTTCATCTCAAGCACAAAAACAAATAGCCAATGCTGACTGGGAATCTGTAACCTATAGCCCTGAAGAAACATACATAAAACTAGAAAAAAAAATATACCAAGGAAAAAAACCTAGAACTGAAAAAAAATTATCGTTTGCTGATATAGCAAACCAATACTAAAAATCGCTCTATGTTTGATTCATCATAAGTATGATATTGTAGCCGCTATGAAACAAACCATTAAACATATTATTTTTGACATTGGAAATGTCTTATTCAAATACAATCCAACTCATATTATTGAATGCCTAACACCAGAATCAAAATACAAAAAATTTTATTTAGAACAGTTATTTAATTCAGACTACTGGCAACAAATGGACAGAGGTGACATATCTTTAGAAAGAGTCAAAAAACAATTAACAGAAAAGCATCACTTAACTGAAAATGAACAAAATGAAATAACGACCCTTGTAAATAATTTTACAAAACATTTAATTTTAGACGACGATATGAAACATCTCTTTAATACACTAAATCACCGTTACAACCTTTATATATTATCTAATTTTCAATCAAAACCATTTCAGCAATTACTCAAACATAATCCATTTCTAACAAAAGCAAAAGGAATCGTGGTATCAGCCAATGTTATGATGAAAAAACCAGAAATTGGGATTTACCATTTTTTACTGAGCCAATACCGATTACTGCCCCATGAATGTATTTTTATTGACGATATGAAAGACAATATTAAGACAGCAAAAAAATTATTAATAAAAACGATTCATTTCAAATCAAGCACACAAACCATCAAAGAATTAGAAAATTACAACATAACAATATAACATGTCATTAAAAAACGAAATTAATTCCCGAAGAACATTTGGTATCATTAGCCATCCTGATGCAGGAAAAACAACATTAACTGAAAAATTACTTCTTTTTGGAGGAGCCATTCATGCTGCTGGTGCCATTAAAGCAAAAAAATCAAATCGATACGCAACATCAGACTTCATGGAAATAGAAAAACAACGTGGCATATCCGTTGCAACATCCGTGATGGGATTTACTTATAAAAATATTAAAATTAACTTATTAGATACACCAGGCCACAAAGATTTTTCTGAAGATACCTATCGAACATTAACCGCCGTTGATAGCACCATTATGGTCATCGATAGTGTCAAAGGGGTAGAAACACAAACACATAAATTAATGGAAGTCTGCAGAATGAGAAACACCCCAATTATCACCTTTATTAATAAATGTGATAGACTTGGTAAAGATCCAATTGATTTAATTGATGAAATCGAAGACAAATTACAATTATCTGTCTGCCCCATTACATGGCCTATCGGGATGGGAAATTATTTTAAAGGTGTTTACAATCTTAAAACGCAATCTATTCTCTTATTTACTGCCAATACTTCAAACGAAAAACCTAAAATTATTAAGAATATAGATTCAGAAGAAGCCTTACAATTAATTGGGGAACTAGAAATAAATAAACTAAAAGAAGATATTGAACTAATTAATGGAATCTATCCTAATTTAAATAAAGACGATTATTTATCAGCAACAACATCCCCCGTATTTTTTGGAAGCGCCTTAAACAATTTTGGAGTACGTGAACTGTTAAACGAATTTATTGAATTATCTCCTACTCCGCAACCCAGAGAAACAGAAATTCGAACAATCTCTCCTGAAGAATCAAAATTTTCCGGATTTATCTTTAAAATTCACGCAAATATGGACCCAAAACACCGTGACCGAATTGCCTTCTTAAGAATTTGCTCTGGAAAATTTGAAAGAAATAAAAAATTTTATCATGTTAGACTCGAAAAGCCATTAAAATTTAGTTCCCCTACCGCATTCATGGCACATGAAAAATCAATCATTGAACAAGCCTATCCCGGAGATATAATTGGTTTACATGATACTGGAAACTTAAAAATTGGTGATACCTTAACAGAAGGAGAAAATATTAAATTCAAAGGAATACCCAATTTCTCTCCTGAAATATTCAAATATGTTATTAACGAAGATCCTCTCAAAACAAAACAGCTAAACAAGGGTATTCAACACTTATGTGAAGAAGGGGTAGCACAATTATTTACCAATATCACGGATAATAGAAAAATAATTGGAGTTGTTGGCTTACTACAATTTGAAGTCATTGAATATCGATTAAAAAATGAATATAACGCCAGTTGTCGTTTCAGCGAGATTAACTATAATAAAGCGGTTTGGATTTCTTCAGATAACAAACAAGATCTTGAAACATTTATTAAAAATAATAAAAACCAAATTGCCTTAGACATGGATAATCAAACCGTCTATCTATCTGAAACACAATGGAGCTTAGATCGTGAAATAAAAGAAAACCCAAGCATTCAATTTCGTTTTTCATCAGAAATATAAAAAGAAAATTCTATTTATACCCATTTTATGATATGATTGGCCAAAAAAATTAAAGCCATGACAACACAAGAAAAACAATCGCTACCTGACATTACATTAGAATCATCACCAACTATCATTAAAACCATTGATAAAGTAGGTATGACAAACATCACCTGCCCTATTCAAATCAAACACAATAACACCCAACAACTAACCCCTGCTAAAATAAACATTTTTATCAACTTAGATAACCCGAGCATAAAAGGGATTCACATGTCTCGATTGTACACCACTACAATCAATCATTTTGAAAACAATCCATTCAATCAAGTATCCATAAAAAACTGTTTAGAAAAACTTATCAAAACACACCCTGACTGTACTAACAAAGCATACTTAGAAATTAACTATGATTACATCATTAAACAATCATCACTATCTTCAAATTTATCAGGATATCGATCCTATCCTATTTCCATTTCAGCAGAAAATAACAATAATACGACAACATATACAACCCAATTCACCATCACATACTCTAGTACATGTCCTTGCTCAGCTGCTTTATCACGACAAGCCATTCAAGAAAAATTTGAAGAAGATCACCCTTACGAAAACTCATTTTCAAAAGAAACAATACTAGAATGGATATCCAAAGAATCAAGTATTACAGCAACCCCTCATGCTCAACGTAGCTATGCAAAAATAAGCATATCTCATTCAGAAAACCATAACATAGATATACTAGAATACATAAACCAAGCTGAATCCTTATTAGAAACAGCTGTACAAACAGTGGTAAAACGAGAAGATGAAAAACTATTTGCCATAAAAAATGCAACTCATTTAATGTTTTGTGAAGATGCTATCAGAAAATTAGATCAGTGGCTCGAATCAATAGAAATACTTACTGACTATTCTATTACAGTAAATCATCATGAAAGCTTACATCCTCATAATGCCACTGCATCAACACGCAAAAAGCTAAACAAATAACAACGTTACCAAAGTCCAACAAATCGCAGCTAAAATAGCAGCAAAGGTAGCTTGAGGAAGTTGAGTTTTAACATGATCCATTAAATCACATCCTGTACACATAGCTGTTAATACGGTCGTATCAGAAATAGGAGAACATTGATCCCCATAAACAGCCCCATCCATAACAGCAGCAAAACAAATCGTCATAAATAATTCTGGATGAGCTAAACCCGAATATTGAGCGACACCCCAAGCAAGAGGCATTGCAATTGGAAATACAATAGCATACGTTCCCCAACTAGTCCCCGTAGAAAAAGCCATACAAACACAAATAATTTGTAATATAACAGGAAGCATCCAATAGATAATAGAATTTCCTAAAATACTAGTTAAATACATTCCAGCTCCTGTTTGTATTGTAATTTGGCCAATCATCATTGCACATAACAAAATAACCAATCCAAGAATCAAACTCTTCATACCATCCATAACCCCATTAATAAGTTCTAATAATCCCATACCCTTTAATAAAGCAACCAGAAAAGAAATAAGCAATGTTAACCCAAAAGCAAGACTAATATTAGGCGATCCATACATAATAAACGTACCAATAGCAATCCCAATCAAACAAAGTAAAGGTAAAACAAATTCTAAAAAATGTGCCGAATAAGATGCAGGAACCTTAGTTGCTTGTAACTCAAATGAACTTAAAGGAACAGCCTTAGGATCATCTAATAACCCTTTACTTCGTGATCGATCAATAGCCGCTTGTAATTTTGATCCAATAAAAAGAGGTTTTTCAATCGCAATCAAAAACGTACCCAAAACAGCAAAAATAGCATAAAAACAAAATGGAACACTTTTAAAAAAGAAAGCAACTCGATCCGATTGAGTTACCAAAAAACTCACCCCTGATACATAAATAAAAGCTTGCACATAAGCAGGCCATGAATTAAATGCAATTTGAGATGCAATAGGGGATGCCGTAGAATCAACAATATAAGATAACTCTTCGTGACTAACATTTTCTTTATCTGATAAAGGTTTAACCGTACTTCCCACTAAAACAACACTCATCGTACCCCCTTGAAAAAATAAAATCCCTAAAACCCAAGTCACAAGCTTAGCAGAGCGAGGCCCTCTAACAAAATTCACTGTCATCCAATCAGCAAAAGCCTTAGCCGCCCCCGTTTTAGCCCAAATCCCCAATAACCCCCCCAACAAAAACAAATAAATCAAAATCATCGTAGCCGAACTTTCTCGCATTAAACTAGCAATTAAAACATCTTCAATAATGTTATACTTTGATAAAATCAAAGCACCCGAACCTACCCCCAACAACAAAGCCGTAACAGGTTCTTGCGTTAACCAACATAATACCAAGGTTAAAATAGCAGGAAGTAACGACCAAAAAGACCAATGCTTTTTTAAAGTTAATAACTGAAAAACACTACCATTATAATACGAATCTAACCGAATAACCTCATTACTAACCTCAGGTTTTAATTGCCAAGCACTTGATTCAAATAATAATAATTGAGAATCCTTTTTATCAACAATCTCATCAACATAAGTAGGTTTATCTTTATAAACATAATAATACCCTTTGTTATCTTGCATAACATCTAAAGTAATCGACTCAATAATATACGTTGGCTCAATCGACGTACCAACCCAAAACGATGTTAAAAGACCTCCTAAAACAAAAACCCAAAGACCCTTTTTTAAAAATAAAACTATAGTATCCATAAAATATCTTTTATCAATCATACACCCAAACTATCAACCCACCTAATAATTAATAAGCAAACCCTTCTCATAAAAACAGAAATTTTGTACAGTAAGACTATGAAGTCATTACTCATCATTGATCATGGATCAAAAAAACAAGCGGCTAACGATATGATTAACGATATTGTAGCGCTAATAAAATCTAAACAACCTAACTTAATAGTGGTAGGTTCTCACATGGAATTAGCATCGCCTACTATTGAAGACGGTATTCATGACTGCATTAAACAAGGTGCTACAAAAATAATAGCACAACCCTTTATGCTATCCCCCGGAAGACACACAACCGAAGATATCCCCCAAATGGTAGCTGAAATCGCAAAAAAATTTCCTAATATTGATATTTCAACAAGCACTCACTTAGGCGTTCATCCTCTATTAGTCGATATCATACTTGAACGAGCCGGAATAGAATAAATCCTACTAAACAACCAAATGTTTAGTATCATCACCTATTAAATCTACCATTGAATGAACCCAATCTTCTCGCTCATTTAAACAAGGTATCAACGTAAACGATTCACCACCATTCTCTAAAAAGATCTCTTTTCCTTCTTCACCCATCTCTTCCAACGTTTCTAAACAATCAGAAACAAAAGCTGGGCAAACAACAGCTAATCGTTTAACACCTTTTTTAGCTAATTCTTTAATCGTTGTATCAGTAGCTGGCGATAACCAAGGATCATTCCCAAGCCTAGATTGAAATGAAACAGAATAAGCATCCATTGCTAATTTAAGTTTTTCAACAACTAATTCCGTTGTTTTATAAACATGATGACTGTAACAATACCGATGAGCATCTGAACCAACATTACAACAATCAGACGCCACCTTACAATGCAACTTTGTAGGGTCTGTTTTTTTTACATGCCGTTCTGGAATCCCATGATAACTAAATAAAACATAATCAAAAACATCCTTATCTTTATATTCAGAAATAGAGTTTGAAAGCGATGAAATATAAGAGGGATAATCATAAAATGATTCTATATATTTTAAAGTAATATTAGGATAATGTTGAGCCATTAATAACTTTGTTTTTTCAATGACAGTTTTAGTAGAAGCCATCGCATAATGAGGATATAAGGGAAATAATAAAATTTCTTCTAAAGATGTATTTTCTGAACATAGCTTATCAATAGCATATTTAATAGAAGGATTCCCATATCGCATACCAAGTTCAACAGGTATATCAAACTTATCTTGAACAAGCTTTAATAAACGTTTACTTAACACCATTAAAGGAGACCCTTCATCCCACCAAATAGATTGATAAGCCTCCGCTGTTTTTTTTGGACGAAAAGGCATAATAAGACAATAAACAAGAATCCAACGAAAAAATACAGGAACATCCAAAACATATTTATCCATTAAAAACTCACCTAAATAACGCCTAATATCAGGTAAAGAAGTAGAATCAGGAGATCCTAAATTAACTAATAAAACAGCTTGTTTATGATTTGACATATAATATCTCGTTTACTTTAGCAAAAAAGAATCTGAAATTAAAAATAATTCTTTAAGCAAATCATCTGACGATTTCCCTTCACCTTGCCAAACAATCGTTCCTTCAGAATTAACTAAGAAAAAATAACCCCTTTTTTTATTAGAAAAACCATAATAATCCTGATAAAGCTTAGCATTCCCACTATAAATCATTTGATGAGAATGCAAACTAACATCAATCCCTCTTTTCATACCTTTTTTCATTTGTTTAAGAATCCATTTTGGCAATTTACCAATCATAGGAATCGAAACAAAAAAAACATTAGAATCAGCTTTATAGCGTTCTTGAAAAGGTTTTAACCAAGAATCAAAATCATCACCTGATTTTCGTGAAAACCCATAAGCAACAAACGTTATATCATACAATTTAAAATGATCTGGAAAAACTAAGGCGTTTCCCGCTAAAGATTCACCAGACTGAGCTAAAAAAGGTTGATTCACAACAACTTTCATTGCAACATCTTCAGAAAAAACTGAAGATTGAAGTAAAATCACCATAAAAAAACATATCATTACTTTAACCACATGCATTCTCCGATCTATAAATACCTGGCGATACCCCGGTTACAACCTTAAAACACCTAGAAAAGGAAGAATGGGAATTAAAACCACATTCTGATCCTATAGAAAGAGTTGTTCGCCAATCATATTTTAACAAAAGATCCTTTGCTTCTTCAACACGAAATATCATAAGATAGTGTGAAAAACTATTTTGCTTTACACTATTTAAGTATTCAGAGAGCTGATGAGAACTAACATTTAACATATTAGCTAACAATTTAAGCGATAACAAAGGATCTTTAAAAACCTTATCTTCTACCATCAAAGAATATAATTCTTTTTCTAACTGAGGTAAATCCAAATTTAATAAATGAGATTTTTGATATGATTTATCTTCAGAAATAGTAAATACAGAAGATATTTCTTGAAAATAATTAAACATTAAATCAAACACTAAAAAAAGAACCATAACAGTAACAAACACAACATACACAACAAGCAAACTTTGATGAAAACTTATTAAACCTAAAGCTAAAACAGGTATGCTAATATGAATACCCATAAAGAAAAAATGAAAAAAAGATCTATCCGATAAAGCAGTCCCTTCAAGCAAAACAAAAAAACGTGACCGCTGTAAATACAAACTATAAACTAGCATCACAACTAAAAAAGCTACCCCCTTCAAAAATAAGCCATTAACCATTAAAAATTGCAAAGAATCAAAAAAATTAATAATTCCCAAAACACCTACAGATAAAAACAAAGGCACACTATGAAGTAAATCTGTATAATCAACACCAATATCTTTGCGAATCAAATAAAAAAGAATACTTAACAACAAAATCAAACCAAAATCAAAATAAAAACCTCCATACTCATCAGGAAACATAAAACCATAAAAAGAAACCCTTAAAAAAAGAAAACTAACAATAAAAAAATAACAACCTAATAACAAATTAACATGACGTTCAAACGATTTAATAAAAAGAATCAATGAAAACAACATTAAATTAAGCGTTGAAAATAAAGAAATAAAAATAAAAAAATAATTTAAAAAGGACATTAGTTTTCTCTTACATCCGAGTCTTCTATAAAAGACTTAAAATCAATCGTATCGGAAATATATTCTGGAACAAAACTTTTTAAAACTTTATCCCCTTTTAATAAAAACATACCAGACATTTGAAAAGCATCCCCTACTTGATTACCCACACCATAACCTTGTAGCACACCAGCAGCAAACGTTTTCCACCAAACTCTTAACCCAAATAACTGATACAATTTTCCTCGAGTAAGACCAAACGCTCGATACAATTCCCTATCTCGATCTGAAATGCAATCACATTTTGAAAGTTCATAAGGCTGTAACAACTTCGACCCAACAACATGATCAGACATATAAACTAACACAGGAACCACATTACTTTTTTTTAAACTATTATAATGAAGCTGCAACGTAGATAATAGTTGTCGACAAAAAACACAACCAAAATGACGCAAAAAAACAACTAACACTGTTTTTTCATGACCTAATTCTGACAACGATTGGTTATGATTTGTCTTAAAAACATGAATCGATTCTTCAAAACTAGGAATATTAAAGTTTTCACGAACCAATTTTAATGTATAAACCAATCTTAAAATTAACAAAAAAGGAATAATCCAAACAATACTATTACAAATCATAAAAACAGAAAATTTAAAATACATAACCTCGTTAAAAACAGAAAAAAAACATAAGATCAAAAAAGAAACTTTGATAAGCAAACCAAGAAAAATAAACGGCCAAAAGCGAACAGGATTTATAGACGAAATCAAGTAGCCAAATCCATAAGCCATTACAAGTATTCCAAAAAAACGCCAAACAAATAAATATTGAGGAATCAACATTCCAAATTTCAAAAAATAAAATTCAGGATTTATACTAGCAATTAACCCACACAGAACATTATAAAAACCAGCCAATAATAAAACCCAAAAGGGCCACATAGTATAACGATCTAGAGATTGTTGTTCATACAACTTCATAGTACCAAATAATATTATATTGTACCTTTTTTTGCATTAAAAATATAAAATTGCAATAAACTTATCAAGTGTTATAATAACTTTAATGAACTTCAAAAACATTTTAATCGTTACTTTAATGACAACTACATTATGTGGTTGTGGATCAAATATATTTCAAGGTTTTGTCGGGGAACCAGAAAAAAGCCTTCTTGAATCAATCGAAGATGCATCAACAACAGAAGACTATAGCAGATTAATTACAGCAGCCGATGAAATTATCAATAATAGTTCATCAACAGATGCAGAAAAAGCAGAAGCTCATTTAATTAAAGCAGAAGCAATACTAGGAAAATCAAATATAACAGCATTAGATATAATGGCAGAATTAGCCTTATCAGCCGATCAAGATACCAATCCGATAAACGTTCTAAGTACATCAGCACCCCTAGAAGATTTAATAGCAGCATCAACATCATTATCAGCCGCAAGTGATTTAGGCGATTCAGGAAATGAAGAACAAAATTTAATGAAAGGTATTGTTAATACAATGATAGTAATGAATACAATTACAGAAGAATTTACAATAAATGAAAATGGTGACATAGAAAATAACGTAAGTGATTATTCTGATAGTTTAGAAGCCATTATGTATCCCGATCCATCAAACACAGACCTAACAATTTTAGATTACACAAACGAAGCCTTAGAGGGATTTACAAACTCAGGAGCATTAACAGCTGAACAACTAACAGAGACTGAAACCATAAAAACACAAATTACAGAAATAGAAACATTAAACGAAAGCGGCGAAAGTGATGAAAATAACATACAAAATGCATTAGAAACTATTTTTCAAGGATTTTAAATGAAACATATAAAAAAGGGATTAGTACTATCATTATTAATAACAACATCAACATATGGCTTTCAAGAAGTATATGATTTTCATAACATAAGACAAAAAGCGATGGGTGGAACCCAAGTAGCTACTATGAAAAATTCTACATCATTTTATCAAAACCCAGCCTTTTTAGCCCTAGAAAAAACATTTAAAGTTGAAATTCCTAAAATAGAAATAAGTATAAATAAAGATCTAATAGATAAAATGAGTGAATTTAGCACACTAACAGAAGCATCAGAAGATGAACAAGCACAAATAGATACCCTTAAGAACTTAGTTCCCTTGAAAGCAGCTGCAGGAGGAAACATCCTTCCTGTCCTTACATTTACTAAAAAAGGCTTTGGTTTAACAGCCTATGGTAAATCAAAAATAGGGGCACAACTAAAAAGAAAAACATCACCTACCCTATATATGGAAGGAAATTATGATATTAACGTACAATTAGGGTTATCACACACTATAGAATATGAAGACAAGCAAATTCACATGGGACTATCTCCAAGATATATTTCAAGAAGCATCTTTTATAATCAAGAAACAGGAAGTAATACCTTTAGTTTAACTCAAACAGACTTATTAAAAATTGCAAACGGACTAGCTGAGTTCTCACCAAATGTATATAAAGTTAGTGGAATAGCCGTCGATTATGGAGCACTTTATCAATATAAAAGTAAATATGGTAATGGGCTAGCTGGTTTAACAATAAAAAATCTAGTATCATCCTTATCAGGAACACAAGAAATTGTAAGTGGAAATCAAACAACAGAAAATGAAATCAAAACAAAAGATAATATAATATTAACAGTAGGAAACAGTATAAAATATAAAGCACCATTTCTAGGAAAAATAGACTTAGCAACCGATTTTAATTTAATAGCACCTACTGATAGTTTTATTAAAAGAATTCATATAGGTGCTGAAAAAAAATTAACGCCTATATTATCTTTGAGAGGTGGTTTAAACCAAGGGTTTATTGTTGGTGGTTTTGCTATTAACATCTTTATATTAAAAATAGATTATGCATACTTTGCAGAAGAATTTAGCAGCTCTATCGGTAAAAATGTAGTTGAAAGTCATAACTTTCAAATTGGTATGTTGTTCTAATTTATTAGTACACAATCAATCTAAATGGCAACCTATTCAAACAACAAATTTAATGGATTTAATGATGTTTAAATCCATTAAAAAAATATAATACTCGATCATGAAACAAACCCAAGTCGCTATTATTGGTGCTGGTTTAGCAGGTTTAAGTGCAGCAAAAGAATTTGAAAAACATAACATTGATTATCTATTAATTGAAAAAGAAGATATAGTTGGCGGAAAACAAAAAACATCACTGATAAATGGATACCAATGTGATCATGGTTTTCAAATTTTATTAACAGCATATCCCGAAGTAATAAAACAGCTCAATATTAAAGCATTAAACCCGTATTATTTCAAAAATGGAGCCAAAGTATGGAATCAAACTTCTTTTAAAACCATTACCGATCCATTCCAAAACCCATTTTATCTCCCCTTCCTGTTATATCATCCTATATTATCATGGAATGATTGTTGGAATCTTTTCAAACTAAAACTATCTTTAAAAAATCAATCTAGCGCTGACATTTTTGCATCAAAAAATATAACAACAGCAACCTTATTTGAAACATTAGAATTTTCAAAAAACTGTCAGGATTATTTTTTGAAACCATTTTTTCGGGGTGTTTTTTTAGATGATGAACTAACAACATCAGCTCGGTTATGTTTATTTTATTGGAAATGTTTTTTAGAAGGCACAGCACTAATCCCACACGATGGGATTACAGCAATTCCACACCAATTAGCAAATCAACTTAATTCTAAAAATATTATCAAAAACACCGCCATAACAAACATTAATAAAACATTGATAAGCACTCATACAGATACAAGAATCAAAGCTGATTTTATCTGTTGCGCAACAGATTACAAAACAGCAGCAACATTATATAATCTTCCGGATAAAACCTATCAAAGTGTAACAAACTATTACTACGAAACAGACACACCCCCCTTAAATAATAGTTATTTACATCTTGATGGATCAGCAGGTCCCATTAACAATTTTCATAATGTAACAGCCATTAACAAGCACAGCAGTCCAAAAGGAAAATATTTATTTTCAGTTACATCAATACCCAGCAAACAAACATCAGAACACTATGAAAAAAATATTCTTAACCAACTTAAACTCTATTTTGGGAACCAAATTGATACATGGAACTTAGTAACACAATTCCATATTCCACAAGCCTTACCCCATCAATCTATTAGCCATAGTGTACTCAATACACACTTTAATACTCAAAACACTTATTTTTGTGGTGACTGGACAATTCAAGGATCCATACAAGGCGCTTTATACTCAGGACGAAAAACAGCCAGACAAATTATTGATAGAATACAGACATCATAGAAAATCTGCTCATAAACAATCCAATATGCTACTATATAGCTAATGACACATTCCCTCATCACACAATGGAAAAACTTACAAAGCAAAAATAATAACTGTTTGTGCATAGGCTTAGACCCAGATATAACACAATTACCCACTGGCTATAGCTCAAACTTAACAGGTTTAAGTAATTTTTTAAAAGACATCATTGATGCAAGTATCACACAATGCATTGCTTATAAGCCCAATATTTCCTTTTTTGAAGCCTATGGCATCGATGGGCTTAATCTATTGTCAGAAATTATCAAGCATATTGATCAAACCGTCCCTGTTATTATCGATGGAAAACGAGGTGATATTGGCAATACATCAGCCATGCAAGCCAAATATATTTTTGATTATTTCAATGCAGATGCCACAACCTTACATCCTTACATGGGATTAGATAGCCTAGAACCCTTTTTTAAGTATCAAGACAAATTTAATTTTGTTTTAGGATTAACATCCAATCCAGGATCCAAAGATTTTGAGGAACTCCCATTAAAAAACAATACAACGCTAGCATCAACAGTGATTCAAACACTTAGTCACTGGAACAAAAATTATCAAAACATTGGCGTAGTGGTTGGTGCAACCGACAATAAATTAACAGAAGCACGTAACATTGATCCAGATCTCTTATTTTTAATACCAGGAGTAGGAAAACAAGGAGGAACATACAAAACAGCCTATAACGCGGGAAAAAACCTAGCAGATTTAGCTTTAATCAACGTATCACGCGGTATTTCAGGAGCAGTTAAAGATAAGCAATCGATAAAAACAGATATTAATGATGCTATTCAAGCAATCACAAAGCCCCTATAATAATCATTATGTTTAATCAAAGTAACTTTAATAACTTTATAATTAAAAACAAAATTATTAGCTTATCTGAAAAACCATTTACCTTAAAATCAGGTCAAGAATCACACTTATATATCAACTGGCGAAATATAACCAATGATGTAGCCTTATTAGAAACCTGTGCTCATTATATTATTGAATTTTGTGAAACTCATAATCTTAATCCAGATTGTTTTTATGGTGTTCCAGAAGGCGCTACTAAAATAGGTATTTTAACCCAATATTTATGGTCTAAAAAACAAGGATGTTCCCCAGGAAGCCATCGATTATCCATGGGACGAGTTAGACCAAAAGAACATGGCAGTCCCAGTGATAGATTTTTTGTAGGTGAACCAGAAGGAAATATTATTTTAATTGAAGATGTCACCACAACAGGCCAATCTATGTTAGAAACACTAGATCAGTTACAAGCCTTAGACAAAAAAGTAATTGCTTGTTTGGGTTTAACTAACCGAGAATCAAAGCAGTTGAAAAAAACAGTGTCAAATGAAGTAGCCGATAGAAACACAAAATATGTTTATTTATCAGAAGCTAAAGAATTATTAATAAAACTTAATTCAGAAGAAAACTCACCATTAATTCAACAAGAATTAAACAACTTATAACTCGATTAAGGTGCTTTTCTAAAAATAGTCCAAATATCATTATCACGTTTATAACAAATACGATCATGAAACCGGCTCTTTCGACCTTGCCAAAATTCAAATGAAACAGGCTTAACAAGGTATCCACCCCAATACTCTGGACACTCTGGCTGCTCGTTCTTAAACATCTCAAAATGACGCTTAAAATCAGCTTCAAGAGCCTCTCGAGATTCAATTACTGTAGATTGATGAGATGTAATAGCTGCGACCTGACTTTCAAAAGGTCTTGATTGAAAATAATGATTAGAATCTTCATAAGAAACTTTTTCAGCACAACCAGCAATATGAATTTGTCTTTCTAATTCAATCGAATAAAATAAAAGTGACACGTGATGATTAGCATCAATAGCTTTACCTTTACCTGAATCATAATTTGTAAAGAAAACGAAACCTGTGTCTAGTACATCTTTTAATAAAACAATGCGTGACGAAGGTATACCGTCTGAACTAGCCGTTGATAAAACCATAGCATTAGGCTGACGATTCCCTAGTTCCACAATATCATTAAACCAAAGTTTAAATTGATCCATAGGATTAGGTGCTACATCAGTCTCTAACAAACTTCCCTTAAGATAATCTTCTCTAAAAATATGATCTAAATCATGAAAATCCATGAAAGTATTATGACATAGCCACTACACAAGACCAATACATATTTAACTAAACCAAAAATAACCTTATACTATCATTATGAAAAAACACTTAATTTTTGTACTAATCATCTTAAAAGTAAGTATTATCAGCAACATCTATGCTAAACAAGTAGAATATTTAGAAATACTAGGTAAAGAAAAAGAGTTTTTATCACGTTGGGAAATAACAAGTAACAATAACGAACAAATTATCAGTGGTAATACCCTATTAGACGAACTAGTAATTAAAACAATCAATGGCACAACTATCGAATGGACAAATAAACGAAAACATAAAAACAAATCATTTACAGCAATTCGAAATAACAAAACGATTGTTATAACGGGTCAAAACAATAATGAGCCCATTAACAAAACCATTAACGTATCAACTATACCATGGTTTCAAACACCTGGATTTTTATTAAAACCGTTTATTTTATCTGATAAAGAAAGTATCCAATTTTTATTTTTACGTATAAAAACCTTAACTCCAATTTTGTTAGAAGTAAAAAAAATAGAAGAAGAAACACTTATATTAAATAATGTTGAACGTATAGCAATTAAAACAGAACTATATCCACCTAATTTCTTAAAATATTTTTGGAAAGCAACCATGTGGTTTGAAAAAGAAACAGGTAACGTTTTAAAATATGATGGACTTATTAGTGGTCCTGGTTCAGATACCTTTCAAATTATTTATTCTAAATAAACATTTAAACCTTAGAAAAAAATCACTAAAACATAGCTATATTTTTTTTAGAAAAAATTTATTTAAGATAAATTTAAAATAATATATGTTATGATAAATATTTAAGTTAAAAAACAACAAAAAAGCTAAAATAGCATTGATTCAATTTCAGATATCTAAATAAAAAAAATTAACACAACTTGTTAATAAAAAGATAGAAGGAGAAAATAAAATGTCATTAAACTCTATCAATACAACCCCTCAAAACCGCGTACCACAAACTCCAAGACCATCAAGCGTTGGTGAAACAAGACCAGAAGAATCTACTATACACAGAACAAGACAAAACCAAACACACATAAATAATCTTATCAACCAAGTTCAAGGAATAACGACCAATGCTATTTTGAATAAAAAGCAACTAGATATAAACCAATAAAAATGAAAATATCTTTTATTAGAAAAAAAATTAGATAAAATGAATACATCAGCCATGAGAAATCCACTACAAAATTAAATAGACCTAAATGCAAAAAAAAAAGGTGCATTACCAAACAAACCAAGGGTAAAATAATCAAAATAAAAACCAGCTAACTAACAGTCCTATTTTTTAAATCTTCGTCTTTCAAAAGCATACGAAAACTCTAAACATTTTAAAAAAATAATAATAATTTCAAAAAAATGAAATTTTTTAAAAAAATTTAACGATAACTAACTATAAAAGCAATAAATAGCTCTAAATAATATAAATTATATTTCTCTTTTGGGGAGGGGAATATTAAGGAGAAATTAAAATGAATATATCACCAAGACCAACAACACCAACACGAAGAACAAATCCAAGTTCAAGTTCATCATCACCAGGTTATGGTCATTATCTTTATCTAGAAAAATCACCAACTAATAGTCCAGGTTATAAAACATCTAAAGCTAAAGATTGTCTAAATGGTAAATCAGAAGAAGAAATTATAGAAATTCAAAATAAACTATTTCAGGTGTATCGATCCTTTAATCCAAAAAGTGATACGCTTGTCGAACCAACAAACGTCGCAAATCCAGACGAATCAATAACTAATAGTCCAGGTTATAGAACATCTAAAGTTAGAGGTAATCTAACTGATCAATTAAAAAAACAAATTTTAGAAATTCAAAATGAACCAATTGAGGGTGGGCCCTATCATCCAAGTATTGATACGCTTGTCGAATCAACAAACGTCACAAAAAGTAATGAAATGAAAAAGAAATGGGCAGAAACATAAACAGTACAAAAACAGATAAAAAAAGAGAAAGAAAAGAATGTAAAGCCATTAAAAAAAATCCTAACAATAATGATGATACTAATAGCAAAAAAACAAAGAGTTAAAGATTTTAAATTACACTAAACCATGATTTTAAATATCTCAATCATCTACTGACAAAGGTCTAAAATATTTACTAAAATCATGATCCTAGTATAAAACAACAATTTTCATCGATCTAAAAACCATCTCAATATTGATTAAAAAACATAATTTATAAATCCACCATAAACGATAAAATAAAAAAGCTTTCTCCACAGCTAATTAGAAAAATCTCTTAAAAAAACATTATTCTATAATAAGCTTAACCTCAAAATTCTAGGAATATTAGCTACTAAAAAGTTAGATAGAAAACAACAGCAATCTAGGCAACCCTAAAAAATCTTCAAACAAAAGCAGAAGCAAAAAAAACATTGGAACTCGTATTCTGCTTTATAAATCAAGCATAAAAAAAAAATACTAATAAAAACATCTTCCCTTTTTATCTATTTTTTCAATTTTAAGTAAAATATTTGTAGGCTTTTTATTTACTCTACACCTAATTTTTCATATAAACCCTTTCAGTACTAACATAATTATTAGATGATTGAACTGTAACCTGTTTATAAGGTTTACCATCACTATCTAACTTTCCTAATTCTGTAGATGTATTGTCAAAGCAAAAAATCAAATGAATGCCATTCGCAAAAACAGAACCCATTAAAAATCTTTCAAAATGGTTGTTAATAGAAATATTAAAATAAGACTGAGATAAAAGTTCAGTCCCATCATCTTTATGAATAGAAAAATTTTTATTACCATTATTAACAAATTTCAGCATATTTTTAGCTACAAAACTATTGTTAGTTTGTTGTTGTAAAAATGCTATTAATTCTTGTTTATCATTGGGCTCTAAACTAACAACTAATGTTTTAAATACCTCACATAAAATAGCGACTTTCACAGATTCAATATCTTTTATATGTGACTCAAAAAAACTATGTAACACTGATTTTAACGGCTCATAACGGTTAATAAAAATTAACTCATGAAAACAAAGGCTATTCCAAAGCCGTGGTTTAAAAGTAATTTTTTTTCCTCGATGCTCTTCTAATCCTAAATACTGATAAACACATTGCTCCAAACGCATATTATAACCATCAATTACATTTTCTTCTTCTTCACATAATTTAGGATTAATATATATTGTAGTTACTCCATTACACTTTATAACAAGTTTATCAGCCTGAATAATTCTTTGATCTTCATACTTAGCATTTGTAAACTCTACGACACTTTTTTTATAGAAAAAAGATGTATCATTAATAACAACCTTTTCAGCCCTAACAAATATACCATCTTTCAATTCCACATTTGTACAATTAAAAACAAAAGATCCAATTTTATAATTATATTTCTCTAGCGTAGCAGATAAACATGAAAAAGTTTCACATCGAGAATTATTGTTCCCTAATTTTTCACCAATTCCCCCCTTTACATCTTCAGCAATATAAAGTTTATTACAATTAAATAAACCATTAGAAAATAAATTGTTAACTCTAGTAAACATCCTTAAATATACTCCTATTTATTTTTTTATTTAAAACCTTTATCTAAGTTATCGAGTTAAAAAAAAAAAAAATTTCAATTCATTATTTATTACTAAAATTCAACCTAACTTAAAGGATTATTTTCTCGATAAAATACCATTAATTTTGCTCTTAATGAAATAAAATCTATTGTATCGTCTCCTACCCTTGATTTAAAAACTTAAATCATTCATACATGCTATTAAAAGTATTAATTTATGGTATTTTTAATATTTAATTTATAATGCTTGTATAAATATAAGAAAGGTGGACTCATGACTATTGAATTTTATAATGTAAAAAAAAGTTTCTATTGATGAATCTAAAATAGAAAAAAAACATATAAACGTGAAACAAAAGAAGGAAAAAAAAGGTTCGATATGTGTTTCGTGCTGTTGATGATGATGGTACTAACTTAACAAAATTTTGTTCAAAAACAGATTGAAATAAATTATAATTAATTTATCTTGAGACAAAATAAAATGACCATAACCAAACCTATATACATAAATCCAACAACATCAACTAGAGGTCGTACTCAATATATAAACGATGCAAAACCTTACAAAAAAAGTGAACTAGAAAAAGAGACTCTTAATGATGACACTTTTAGTAGTACTGAAGTTACAGGAAATTGGACAAATGGTTTACCAACAAAAGGAACATTAACTATTAGTAGTACTAAAGTTACAGGAAATTGGAGAAATGGTTTACCAACAAAAGGAACATTAACTATTACTGGTAAATATATAGATAAAGGAAAATATGAAACTCGTACCCATAAATATGAAGGAGAGTTTAAAGACGGAGTCCCACATGGAAAAGGAAGATTGATTATAAATAATGAAATTTTATTAGAGGGAATTTTTGAAAACGGACTACCAAATGGAGAAGGAAAATTAACTTACAAAACACAAACTATACTTAATGGAAACATAACAATGAATGAGTTAGTAAATTAACTCACAATGAACTCTAAAAAATCACTTATTATTATCATTATTGCCACCTTATTAGGTGGAATTTTTTATTTAACTTTTAATCCTAGCGAAATAATAAAAAAACCTTCTAGAGATAAAAATTATTTTGAATTATTTAAAACTTCAGCTGAACACGGAAATACTGTTGTTCCATATCATGTAGGTCTTATGTACTATCATGGAGATGGGACGACTCAAAATTATCAAAAAGCATTTGAATGGGTTAAAAAATCAGCTGAACAAGGAAATGCTCAAGCTCAACATAATTTAGGTTTTATGTATTATCATGGAAAAGGCACTTCTAAAAATTATCAAAAAGCGTTTGAATTATTTAAAAAACTTGCTGAACAAGGAGAAGCTGACGCTCAATATAGTTTAGGTCTTATGTATTATCATGGAAAAGGTACTCCTAAAAATATGAAAAAAGCATTTAAGTGGTATAAACAAGCAGCTGAACAAGGAAATACTAAAGCTCAATATAATTTAGGAGCTACATACTATTTTGGTGAAGGTACTACTAAAAATTATCAAAAAGCTTATACCCATTTTTTGATTTATGACTATTTAGAAAAGGAGAAACATACTGCGAATGAATACCTAAATAAATTAGAACAAAAACTTACACCTCAAGCTATTGAATATGCTCAAAATGAAGCTGAAAAAATGATTCAAAATTTTAAAAGGACATATGATGATAAGTAATAAATATAAACTCTAAAAAACCAACTCCGAATAATTCACATAGCCTTTAAGCGTTATAGCATTAAGAAAAAAAACCACCCCACCCTAAGACATTATTTTAAATCACAGAATCAACTGAAGATAAGGCTCTCAAAAACAATAATTTTAAATTTCTAAGCTAGGTACAGTAGAAAAATGTTTAATAGAAGGAGCATTCTCTTGTTTTCCGTCTATTTCTATAAATTTTTTTTATTTCAGTTTGACTTTCTAACGCTTCTAGCACAACATTCTGAGTGAGATAATAATTTCGCTGAACCTCAACTTCCACTTTAATATTAAGATCTTTTGTTTTTAAGAATTTAGCAATCAATTTCGAATAAAAACATTAACAATAAAAAAAATACAAAATAAAATATAAATTAAATGAAATTTATTCTGTTCTCAATTCGATAATTATATAAACATATTATTTTAAGAGGTATAAACATGACAAATATAGCCACCAATCAATTTTTTTTACACCCTAGCCCTAATACGGTAATGGAAACCGCATCATCACGACACACTCCTTTAAACAATAATAAAAAAGGTAATCGTAGACCTGAAATTTGTGGAGAACGGCCAAACAATTATGAAATTTTTTTAGAAATAGACTCTAAAGAAAAAGCAATAGAATTTATGTACTTGAATTCATCAAAAACGTATACTTTAGAAGTACCTATATCAGTCGGGAATTATATAGGAGAGAGTTTTAAATATCAAATAAAAGACGAACGTATCACCATAATTAAACCAACTTTGGATAAGAACGATCTTGAACGAAATGCCCAGCTACTTGGTTTAATTCCAGAAAAACTTTCTGGAGAAGTTGCTCAAATTACATTTTGTGGTACTAAAATTTTATTTAATGACATGTATGGAAACTGGTTAATGGCTTTAACTCGTGACCATGCGCAAGATATTACAAATTACATCGAACAAAACATGAAAACATGGAA
>CERS01049327.1_pt1 | contig 30291 bp, 31 predicted proteins | sample 356251 | NCBI WGS metagenome assembly CERS01 (sample SAMEA2621020, study PRJEB7988) | marine metagenome | isolation source: saline water (ENVO:00002010), including
GAATGCACACACTATTTTTAATATACTAGCCTCAGTCGTTTTTATTCCATTTACTGGATATATCGCAAAAACAATCATTTATTATCTGCCCGATAAGAAAACGGATAGAAATATAGAGAAACCTTCTGTACTTCACCTAGATGAAAATTTACTTGATCAACCTGAGGCTGCTATTAATAGCGCTCAGGCAGAAATCAAAGGTGTGATAGGGCTTATGGAAAGAGTGATTGGAACACTCGTCCCTCCGTTTGTAAATAATCAAAAGCTTACTGATGTTGAAAATCCGAGTATGGATTTAATGACTGGAATGAACCAAAGAGTGGAAAAGATTTCTTATTTAAATCAAAAAATTAGTGATTACTTAATCAATACTAGTAAATCTGATTTAAGCGCTGATCAATCTAAAGAATTATTTACCCTTATATCTATTGTGAACTACTTGAACTCAGCAAATAACTCTATTCAAATTCGATTTAGTTCTTTAGTAGCAAAAAAAGAAGGTATTAATGAAAAATTTTCAATTCAAGAACAAGAGCAATTAATTGATTTTCATAAGCAATTAATAAAGCAGGTAAAGCGTTTAAATAGTTTTTTCATAAAATTTGATAAAGCAAAGGTTGAAAAAATTATATCAAGAGGACAAAATTACAAAGATTTAGAGCAAAAATATAAACTAGATCACGAAATACGAGGAGCTACTGACTCTAACGAAGGATCAGCTGAAATCAATCAACTTCACACTCAATTAATGGATATGCTTAAACAAGTAAATATATTTATAGAATTAATTGCATCTTCATTGGTTGAGCTTGAGTCAGAGTAAAACTAAACCCCTCCTCTTTTACCCCAACCCATTTTAAGATTTAACGTATGAAAATAATTTGAATCTGGGAAATTAATCATATTTATACTATACGATGATTTTTCAATTATCACTTTGGTGTCTCTATTAAAATGTTCACTCACTTGACCATCAACTGCAAACGCAATTTCTCCTTGTTCTAATGATCTAATTTCAACTACTTGATCATCGGGGAGAACTATTGGTCTAAGTGATAATGTATGAGGGCTTAAAGGTGTAACAGCAATTGCGCTAAGTTTGGGCATCAATATTGGCCCACCCGCTGATAAAGAATATGCAGTTGAACCGGTCGGAGTTGAAATAATTAAACCATCAGACTTATATGCCGAAATAAAATTATTTCCAGCATATAATTCAAGATTGATTATGCGCTGTGATTTTCCCCTGTCAATTACAAAATCATTCAAAGCATGAAAAATTTTATTTGTACCGTTTTTTGACAAGGTGGCTTTGAGTGTCATTCTCGGCTGAGTTGAAAAATCACCTTTGGCAATTTGGTCTAACCTGCTAAACATTTCATCAATTGTAACTTCAGCTAAAAATCCTAATTCACCTAAATGAATACCTATAATTGGGATTTGTCTTGAGCCTACAGCGCGCGCAGCTGATAAAATAGTCCCATCTCCTCCAAGAGCGATTAAAAAATCTAATTTATTAAAATCTTCAGCTGATTCAATAATTTTTGGTTCATGCGAAAATTTTTTATGGTGATTATCATTTATTCTTGTCGTTATAAATGCTTCTAAAAAATTTTTCTTACTCCAGTCCAAGATTGGCCCTAAAAGATCCCAAAACTTTTCTTTATCAGTATTTCCCCAAATACCAAATTTTTTTAATGGTGAACTAGAGCTCATTCGTCCTTGAATTCATCCAATGATAAATTTCCATCAATATCTTTTGATAATATTTCAATTTTTTCCTCAGCTTTATCTAAATGAGTTTTTAATTCTTTTGAAATAGCTAATCCTTTTTCAAATAGCTGAATACTCTTTTCTAGGGACTGATTTTCAGATTCTAAAGATTTTACAATCTTTTCTAATTTTTCCATGGACTCTTCAAAATTTAAAATTTTTTCTTTGGACATATTTTCTAATAACCTGTGGTTTGTTGTGTATTTGATTTTTTGATTGCCGCCATTTCGCCTTTTCCTGTTTTTAGAGTAAAAGACTCACCATTATTAATATCATTAGGGTCTCTGATAATCAATCTATCATTATTATAAGCAATGCTATAACCCCTATTTAAAGTATTGTTCGGACTTAAAGCATCTAAATGGGTATATAAATTAATAGCGTAAGACTTTTTTAAGGATATAATCTTATTTATAGATAAAGATAAATTATTTTCCAATTGATCAATCTTTTCTTTTTGACGCTTAAATACCGTTTTAGGTTTTTGCAAAAAATGTCTTTCTGATAAATTATCAAACGTTTGCCAGATTGTTGAGATTTTTGATTCAATCAAATTTCTTAATCTTATTAGTTTATTGTCAATTGATTGGGAAATTTCTAAAATATTATTTACTGCAATTTCTGCAGCTGCAGATGGAGTTGGTGCTCTAAGATCTGCAACCATATCGCTAATTGTAATATCAGTTTCATGTCCAACCGCAGAAATAATAGGTTTTGAACATTTGAAAATTTCACGAGCCAATGCTTCATCATTGAATGGCCATAAGTCTTCAAAGGAGCCACCCCCCCTTCCAATGATGATAAGGTTAACGTTTTCTTGTGAGGAGAGGTCTTTGATAGCAGCTATAATATCGCTTGATGCCTCTGATCCTTGAACTAGGGCTGGTCTAACAATTATTTTTACCTGCGGTGCTCTTCTTTTAAAAATAATTAACATATCTCTTAGGGCTGCACCTGTTTTTGATGTAACTATGCCAATAGTTGAAGGGAACTTTGGCACAGACTTCTTTTTTGATTTATCAAATAAACCTTCAGCTAATAAACGCTTCTTTAATTCTTCAAAAGCTAAAAATAAAGCACCAATGCCAGCAGGTTCCATGTGTTGTGCTATGATCTGATATTGACCACGCATTTCGTAAACAGAAAGGTTTCCTTGAATTACTACATCAGTTCCGTTTTTTGGAGAAAATGTAAGTGAACTATTCTTTCCCTTAAACATAACTACCCTAAGCTCAGAATGCTTATCTTTTAATGTAAAATACATATGACCAGAAGTGTGGTGAGTAAAGTTTGAAATTTCTCCCCTGACAATAACTGAAGAAAAATTAGATTCAATTAAATCTTTTATTTTTGCTGTAAGTTGGCTTACGGATAGAGAGTTTTCGAATCGCATCATGGAAGAGCAGGTTTACCTGCTTGCTCCCAACAGTATTGCCAAATTGATGCTAATCTAATTACAGCTCTCCCTAATCTATCATCTAATAAATCTTTAGTTTCGGAATATAAAATATCTAGGTATGGTTTTTCAAAGTCTAAAATATCCTTCGAGTTTAGCATTTTAGCTTCTTCTCTAGTTAAGATTGCTCTAGCTTTAGAGTCTGCTAATAAAATTTGCTTATGATGATTAAAGGATTCTTTGACGATTTTAAATGCAAATGAAATTGGATCATTGACCTTTTCAATTTTACCAATGGGTTTAATTCTTCTGACATATTCATCTATCAACCGAACCTCCCATCTGAAATGCACACCATCATTTCCAGTTTTTTGGCCATTATAGTTTAAAATAACATGAAGAGGTTGATGAAGGTCTCCTATATAATGCCCTAATTCACCCATGTTAAACAATGCCTCTTCGAACCTATTTTTTTTCATCAAATAGATTATACGATTGCAAAGTTTTTCAATATACCAAGGCGCATCTCCCATTTTTTTTATTGCCTCTTCACCATATTTATCATAAAAATCTTTTCGAATTTTTGGAATATTATCAAATGGATAGGCATCATAAAAATCTGCATCTATAAAATGATGGTGATAGCCCGATTTATCTAATCCTTTAATATAATCAGGAACAGGCCCATATAATTTTAGCTCATCAGAGTGCTTAATCAAAAAGCGACCAAAAGGTCCTTTTAATTGCCTTGAAGCCAAATAGTTAATTCGACGATGTCCTTCATAGCCCCATCCTGTTAAAATAGATGGCAAGATAAAGACTAGAATGGTAAGCCATATTTTACTGGCTCGTTTCATTTTAAATAAATCTATACTTTTTTCTTTTTGTGACGATTGGCGCGTAAGCGTTTTTTTCGCTTATGAGTATTCATTTTACGCCTTTTACGTTTTTTACCGCAGGGCATTCAACCTCTTTTATTTCTTTAAACTATCATTTACATGGGAACGCATATTTTTTGCCGGCTTAAAAGTGGGCACATGCCGCTCAGGAAGAAAAATAGCTTCTCCTGTTCCAGGGTTTCGAGCTTTTTTTGGTTTTCTATGCTTAACACCAAAAGTACCAAATCCCCGTAATTCTACTCGCTCGTTGCGTCCGAGGGATTCGATAATTGTTGACATTACGCCATTCATTACAGCTTCAGTCTCAACTTTTGTCAAACCTGTGGCTTCAGAAACAGCGTTAACTATGTTTTGTTTTGTCATGGTATTTACTCCATTCGCCAACGATAGGCTGGCAGTTCATCAAACCAACTACTAGTGGCTTGCTCCAGATTTGAAGTGAATAAATCTAAGAAGGAATTATTTTTTTTGTTTATTTGAACAGTTTTAGGACTTCCTTTTATTTGGCTTAATACTCCAGCTAGCGCAACAGCATCTTCGTAGGTGCCCAATAGGTCAATTAGGCCTAATTTTTTTGATTGTAAACCTGTAAATACACGACCATCAGCAAGCTTGATTAAATCAAGTCTATTAATTGTTCGATTTTCTCCAACAACTGAAACAAATTGACTATGGATATCTTTTACCATTTCATTTAGATGTTTTCTGTCTTCATCAGTTACCTCTCTTGAATAAGACCCTACATCTTTTAAACCGCCGCTTTTTACCGTTTCAAACTTTATTCCAACCTTGTCAAATAATTCAGTAGCAATGGGGTAATTCATAATTACGCCAATACTTCCAATAATTGTTCCGGGATTTGCAATTAAAGTATCACCAGCAAGTGCAATATAATAACCTCCAGAAGCTGCAACAGACCCCATACTAGCAATCACTGGCTTAATCCCTCGCAATGACCTTACTTTTTCATATATTTCTTGTGTAGGTGCAACCAAACCTCCTGGCGAATCAATACGAATAACAATTGCTGAAATATCTTTACGATTTTTAAATTTCTCCAGTTGAGAAACTATTGATTCAGATGAAATGATTGGCCCATTAATTTTTACTATTCCAACCTTTTTTCCAGAACCCTCAATTGAGGAATTAGCAGAAATTGCTCCAAGTCTAAAAATGATAATAGAAATAAAGAAAGCGCCTAAGCTCCACCACAACCAATTTAAATTTGTTTTTGGTCTATTGATCATTTTTCAACCCAAAGCGTGAGTTTTTGACCAGGAAAGATATGTTGGCCATATTTCATTCCATTCCATTGACGAATTTTAGAGGCGCGCGTACTATAATCTTCAGCAATATGTCCAAGAGTATCACCTCTCCTAACTTTGTAAATTACTTTGCTATGACTAGAGGGCATTTGAGCTCTTGAAGATCTAGGTATATTCATTCCTGGTACAGGGATTGTTAATTTTTGACCAATTCGTAAATTATTTCTATTCCTTATTTTATTTACAGAAGCTATATCTGATTGAGAAACCCGATATTTTCTCGAAATGTACCATAAACTTTCACCGTTTCTCACTCGGTGCGTTATAAATTGAGGTGCAAATCTTTCATTTTCAGGAAGAGCATTATAATTATTGATAAATTTTTTCTTCATTCCCATTGGAATTTTTAATTGGTAAGCTTTAGCTGGGGTAGCTGATTGCCGTAATTCAGGGTTAAGGGACTGAAGCGTTTTGAATGAAGTACCTGCAGCTTTTGCTAAAACTGTAAGATCAGCACTTTTTTCAACAGATACTACATCGTATTTCAACGCTTTATCAGCATTCCTTTTTCTTACGAATCCAAAATCCTTTGGATTTTTAGCCATAATGGTTGCTGCCAAAAAATATGGCATATAATTACGTGTTTCCCTAGGAAGCGAGTGTAACTGCCAAAAATCTGAGGTTTGATGAAGTCGAGTTGCGCGTCTTATGCGACCTTCACCAGAATTATATGCTGCTAGGGCCAAATACCAATTATCAAATTCTTCATATAAATTGCTAAGATATGCGCACGCAGCTTTAGTAGCTTTAACTGGGTCGCGTCTTTCATCAATGTACCAGTTTCTATCTAAGCCATATATCTTTCCAGTTGAATAAATAAATTGCCACATTCCGGTTGCTGCTGCTTTAGAGTGAGCTTTTGGATTAAGCCCTGATTCAATCATTGCTAAATATAGTAGTTCGGGAGGTAAATTATTTTCGTCAATTATCTTAGAAAGCATAGGCCCATAAACCTCAAGTCTATCAAGCCAGATTTCAAATTGAGGACGGCCTTTAGTTTTAAAATATTCAATGAATTGGTCTACTTTTTTATTACGAACTAAAGGAATATGGCCATCCCTATCTTCAACTACAATAAATTGCGTCGCTCCCATTTCGACTTCCAAGGGTTCGGAGCGAGAAGTTACATCCATTCGCATGCTTTCAGCTGTCAATGAAGCATCAATCTTATCAAGGGTTTCAAACCTTTTAGTGTATAATGATACTAAAGATTCTTCAAAGCGATCAAATTCATCCCTATCTTCATCATTCATTTCACCGTATTGATCAGCTTCAGAAAGTAAATCAAAAATTCGATTCAAATTATAAACCACCTCTAAGGTATCATTCATCACATCTGAAATAAATGCATCAGATAGCAGTATTTTAGCTTCCTTTAATAAATCAGGTAATCTATTCTCATTTAAGTCGTGACTATTTTCTGTTTCAAATAAAGTTTCAGATCTATAGCTTGACCCTTTGCCATTTGATTGTTGTGCAAATCCAATCGAAATGCACAAAAGCAGTAAAATCTTAATCTGTGTAAATCCTTTATTCATATATATTTAGAGTGATTTAAGAGGCGAAATTAATTGGAAGCTCACTCCCCAGTCAAGCCTTTTCCTTGATTATTAATAATATCCGTAGTGCTATATCCTTTAATGTGAGGTAGTATTTTAACCTTTCCACCATTTTTAGTTACCGTATCTGATCCAACAATTTGATTAATTTTATAGTCGCCGCCTTTTGTTAATATGTCAGGTAATAATAGTTTAATTAATTTTTTAGGCGTTTGTTCCGTGAAAATAATTACAGCGTCAATATAATCTAATTTTGTAAGATTATTGGCCCGTAAATTTTGATTATTTATTGGGCGATAGATACCTTTTAATAATTTTACTGAATCATCTGAATTAAGCCCTACAATTAGAAAATCACCTAGACTCTTTGATTGGCGTAAATAGTCAAAATGTCCTTTATGAAGAATATCAAAACAGCCATTTGTAAAAACTATTTTCTTTTTAGCTAACTTAAGTTTCTCAACTTTATCAATTAAAGTATTTATTTTAAATAACATTTTAATTACCAATCAGTTCAAGCACTTCTTCTCTTAGCTTGATTGCAAAATCATTTCTATCATCATAAGTAAGATTTTTTGTTTCTATAGGTTTTCCAAATACTAGTTTCAACGAGTTTTTTGAAGATAAAAACTTATCTTTCACTAAAGAGCTAGTGCCAATAATACCAATAGGAACAACAGGCATATTCAGGTCGATGGCCAATACCAAGCCTCCTTTTTTAAAAGGAAGTAAATTGCCATGCTCTGCTGACCTTGTTCCCTCTGGGAAAATAATTACGGAGCGCGGGTTTATTATCATAGATTTTTTTGCTTTATTCATAGAATCCATTGCTCTGAGATGATTTTTTCTATCAACAAATATATGGCCTCCTGCTTGCATGGCCCAACCAAAAATTGGTATGTGTTTTAGTTCAATTTTTGAAATGGCTACCGTTTGAAATGGCACACCTGAAAAAACTATGGGTATATCAAAAGCTGATGAATGATTAGCAACAAAAAAATAATGAGATTTTGAATCTATATTTTCTAGACCTTCAACTTTAAATTTGATACCTGAAGATGATAAAATAGTTTTTGACCAAGTACGTACAACCCAGCCCATAAACCTTCCCTTCCATTCGAAAATTGATACAAGCACACCCATACTTCCAAAAATCAAAGTCCAAAGAATTACATTAAGAGCAATCCAGGTATAGTACAATTTTATTTTAATCAATAGTCTTTAACTTGATATAATCTTGCAAACAATCGGGAACAGCTAAAGAACCATCGGAATTTTGATAAGTTTCAAGAAGCGCAACTAATAATCTAGGGGTTGCAAGACCGCTTCCATTTAAGGTGTGAACAAATTGTACTTTTTTATCTTCTGATCTTCTATATCTAATATTTCCACGACGAGCCTGAAAATCCTCAAAATTACTGCAAGATGAAACTTCAAGCCATTTTTTCTCTGCTGGCGCCCATATTTCAAGATCATAGCATTTTGCAGCAGAAAAACTTAAATCCCCAGAACACAGTTCGACTTTTCTATATTTGAGATCTAAAGCTTGAAGTATCATTTCTGCATGAAAAGTTAAATCTTCCAATATTTTATAAGAATCCAAGGGGTTGACTAACTGCACAAGCTCGACCTTATTAAATTGATGTAATCGTAAAAACCCTTTTGTATCCTTACCATATGAACCTGCCTCTCTTCTAAAACATGCAGAGTATGCGGTATACTTTTTTGGTAGGTCGTTTTCGTTTAAAATTTCATTTTGGTGAATATTGGTAATAGGAACTTCAGCTGTGGGGATTAACCATAAGTTGTCTACTTCAGAGTGATACATATCCTCTGAAAATTTTGGTAAATTTCCAGTTGTTAAAACTGAAGCTGAATTAACAAGAAAAGGAGGGAAAATTTCAACATATTGATTTTTATTTGTTTGAATGTCTAACATAAAATTTATTAAAGCTCTTTCTAGCAAAGCTCCTTTTCCAATTAACAAAGGAAAACCTGAACCAGAAATTTTAGCAGAGCGCTCAAAATCAAACAAATTTAATGACTTACCAATTTCAACATGTGTTTTTAATGTAAAATCTTTATTTATATCGTCGCCCCAATTAGATATTATTTTGTTATCATCTTCATTTATACCTCTAGGAACAGATTCATGTGGAATATTTGGAAGGTCTAATAATAATTCATCTAGCTTTTCTTTTTTAATTGATAATTCATTTTCAATTTCTTTGATTTTTTCACTGACCCTTCGCATTGATATAATTTTATCATCTGCATCTTTACCTATTTTTTTTAGATCAGCAATTTCATCTGAAACCTTATTTCTTTCAGCGCGTAAATCATTAATTGCATTCAAACTCTTTCGATAATCTATATCAATAGAAACTAACTCATCGAGACCATCAACATTGCATTTAGTTGAAAGAGCCTTTTTTGCCTCTACAAAATTATTTCTTAAGTATTCAATGGAAATCATAATAAATCAAATTACTTAAATTGCGGTAAAAGATTAGTATCTACTTCGCTAAGGTTTGGCAGTAATTCATCTTTTTTTGAAAGAATTTTACTACCATCACCAAGATCGATTTCTAAATTTGTATCATTCCAATGTATGCCGTGCTCATCTTCTGGATGATAATATTCTGTACATTTATACTGAAAAATTGCGATATCAGATAAAACAAAAAAACCATGAGCAAAACCTGGAGAGATGTAAAATCTCAAATGTTTTTTATCATCAAGGGTTATGCAAAAACTTCTTCCAAATGTCGGCGAGTTCTTTCGAATGTCAACGGCAATATCAATTACACATCCTTTAGCTACCCAAACTAATTTTCCTTGAGGAAAATTTAATTGATAATGAAGTCCTCTAAGCGCACCCTTTGTTGATAGCGATTGATTTTCTTGAACAAATTCAGTTGGAATTGAATTTGATTTAAAAGAGTTAGACCGAAAAGATTCAAAAAAATACCCACGAGAGTCTTTATGAATTGTTGGTGTGATAATATATAAACCCTTTAAAGGTGCTTTAGTGATGGTCATATTGAGTTTCTACCTACATTATCATAATTATATTCCAAAATTTTTAGTTTTTTTATACTGAAAATATTTTTGGCATCAAGCAATATGGGAGATTTTAAAAGAGTTTTCAATTCACTTAAATCAATACCTCTAAACTCATTCCATTCTGTCGCAACAACACAAGCATCAGCATTTTTAACACAATCTCTCCAATTATCACTATAATTAATATCTGGATAAACAGATTTAAAGTTTTCCATAGCAGCTGGATCATAAACATTTAAATCAGCGCCTAATTCTATTAAGTTTGAAACAATGTACAATGAAGCGGATTCCCTTATGTCATCAGTATTAGGCTTGAATGATAATCCCAAAATAGCAATTTTTTTATTTTTTAATTTATTATCTAGCAAATTTAATAATTTGTCTTTGATACGCTTTTTTTGAGATTTATTTGTTTTGATTGTAGCGCTAATAGTATTCAGATTAATATTTTTTTCTTTACCAAGACTATAAAGCGCATCAAGGTCTTTTGGAAAGCATGATCCTCCAAATCCTGGGCCAGGATGAAGAAATTTGGAACTTATTCTTCCGTCTTGCCCCATTGCCTTAGCTACTTTATGAACATCAGCACCTACAGCTTCGCACAAATTTGCAATTTCATTTATATAGCTTATCTTTAAAGCAAGAAAGGAATTAGAAGCATATTTAATCATTTCAGCAGTTTCAACCGATGTTTCCATAATAGGCGTCTCATTAATATATAGAGGCCTATAGATTTCTCTCATTTCGCTAAAGGCTTTCTCTGATAAGCTTCCAAGAACTATTCTATCAGGAGAAAGGAAATCGTTAACTGCAGCACCTTCTCTTAAAAATTCAGGATTTGACACATAATCAAAATTATCACTAGAAGCTCTAGATTTTATTTCTGATTCAATCCATTGTCCAGTTCCAACAGGAACTGTACTTTTTGTACATATTATTTTATAACTATTAAGATTGGCTGCTATTAGTTTTACTACAGATTTTACCGCGCTTAAATCAGCAATGCCTTCTTCATCCTGAGGGGTGCCAACAGCAATAAAAATAATTTTTACTTCTTGGATGTTTTTTTCAATATTTGATGAAAAAGTCAGTCTTCCTTCTTTTACATTATTTTTTACTAAAATATCAAGCCCAGGCTCATGAATTGGAATTTGACCATTATTCAAATTTTTAATTTTTTCCTTATCAATATCTATGCAAGAAACCCTATGGCCAAATTCGGCAAGACCTGCACCAGAAACTAATCCAACATATCCTGTACCAATAATTGTAATTTTTTTCATAAAAAATTAATCCTAAAAAAGTCCTTTTTGCTTCCTTACAATCCATTCTATGCACAAAAAAATTATAACCAATGAAAGAATGAATATATTATCTTTAAACTTAATTACATTTGCTTTTATTTCACGCTTTCCTTTTTGAGATATATGATCAAATATATTAGTTTTTTTGTCCCAATTAAAATATGATCCATTATTGATCCTTGAAATATCTATCAATAGCTTTTCATTGAGATATACCTGATTTAATTCTATTTGGCTCTCCAGAACACTAAAAGATGTGCTTTGAATTGGTTTTTTATTTTTATTCATGTGGATTTGAAAAAGATAATCACCTGGGCTAGGAGTTCTAAATTGACCCTCCCATCTATTTAATTCTATATTGTATTCAATTTCTTTTGAAAATAATACTTTATCTTTATCAACAATGTTTAAATAAAACTTTGTACTATCTAAATCTATTTGGGAAATTCTTGAACCCATTACAAATGCCATTTCTCCTTGCTGAAAGTAATCTCTATTCAATCTAAAATAATTTTCACTTGAAACACCTGACTTTAATAACCAATCTATAGAATCGTAAAATATGTTTGCAAAGGCATTGTAACCATTTTTATAAAAATATAACTTATTTAAATCTGAAGAAGTAAGTGTTATAGTTCTAATTTTTCCTTTAATATTTCTTAATAATAAAGGCCAACCTGAATCAAAAATTGCAATGGACTTAGATTCTTCTAGGCTACTATTTATATATAATTTTTGGGAAAGTGGGGGTAAATCAGTCATATCAATTTTACTATCTGTAAATTCCCAATAATTCATATTTTCTGAATCATCAGTTTCATTGAATTCATCTAAACCCAAAATAGAAGTTAGGCCCTTTATAGATTCATCAATCTGATTAGGGCCAGCAATTAACATTAATGCTGACTGGTGAGAGAGAATTTTTTTTGCTAAAACCCTAATAAAGCTTAGAGGAAGTGGATCAATAGGATAATTATCAAAAATTATTAAATCATAAGAGGACTGCCAAAAAGACTTTATTGATTTATTAAATTCAGTATCTGAAATCTTTATGAAGTGATCTACTTCAATTCTTTTGCTATTTAATGATTTTTTTATTATTGAAGTATTTTTGTTGGGGCTTCCAGTTAGTAGGGCAATTTTGTATTTATCTTTTAATATTAAAAGTTCGAAATTTTGTTTGTTGTTGATAATATTTACTTCATCTTCAACAGATGAAACTTGGACTCTATATTTTTGCCTTCCAAGAGATTTTGGTTCAAATTGAAAATTGACCGTAGTAGTTGACCCTAGTCCGTATAATTTTACATATTTTGATCCAATTAATTTTGAACCATCATAGAGAGAAATACTGAATTGATCATTTATTCTACCAATTGATTGAATATCAATTGCAACATTAATTCTTTCATTTTTAATTGCAACAGTAGGAGCATCAATAGAATTGATAAAAATATCAATTAGAGAGTTCTTGTTACCTATGCCTAAAGAAAAAATTGGTAACTCAGAATTTTTAAATGAGCTTAGCGGGTTACTTCCTTCAGTGGGAATTCCATCTGAAACTAAAATCACCCCAGCTAATTTATTTTCATTTTGTATGATATATTCTGCAACATTTCCAATATTCGTTGATTCTCCATTACCATTCAATTTATTTTTTAGAGGTAATATCTTTGAATCAAAAGAATAAGAACTAAAAGAAATTTTTTCTTTATTAAATCTATTTTCTAATTCTTCAATACCTAAATTGATTGAGTTTAATGAAGGTGTTTTATGATATTTCATACTTGCGGAATTATCAAAAAATAGTGCCCATTGAAGAATATTTTGCTTTTCAGTTGAATAGTTAATAACAGGATTAAATAAAGAAAAAATTAATATTGTTATCAATAAAATCCTTAAGGAGAAAAGTATTTTAAAATTATCTTTATAAGATTTATATATATATATGAAAGTAATGAAAGAAAATAATAATAATGCCAAAGTTATTAAATCTGAAGATTCTAAGAATTTAAACTCCATTTAGCTTAATCTCATATTTGGCTGAATTGAAAAATCTAAATTAGATTTTTTCCCTATTAATAAATATTTTTCTCCAAGAAATGCAATCATTGCCGCATTATCTGTGCAAAAACTTGGATGAGGAAAAATAATTTTTCGGTTCGAGATTTGATCTTTAGAATATTTTCTCAAAAACTTATTTGCAGCAACCCCTCCAGCAACAACACAATTTGTAACATTTGAAAATTCTGCAGCAAATTTTAATTTTTTTACTAAAACATCAATAATTGCGAATTGGTAGCTGGCTGCAATATTTTTTTTACTCTCTCTATTATTTTTTTCAAAATAATAGAGTAATGAGGTTTTAAGACCACTAAAACTAAACTCAAAATTATTCTTTTCTATTAATGCCCTTGGAAAATTAATTGATTTATAATCTCCGTCTAAAGCCAATTTTTCAATTTCAGGGCCTCCAGGATATCCTAATCCTAATATTCTTGCCCCTTTGTCAAAGGCCTCACCAGCTGCATCATCTCGAGTCTCACCAAGCAATTTATAATTCCTAAAATCGTTCACTTGCCATAATTGAGTGTGCCCACCAGAAACTAATAAACAAACAAATGGAAAATTAAGCTTAGGTTCTGCTAAAAAGTTTGCAAAAATATGCGCTTCTAAATGATTAACGCCAATTATTGGTATGTTTAAACCCAGTGCAAGTCCCTTTGAAAATGAAGTCCCTGCAATTAGAGCACCTGATAAACCAGGGCCTTGAGTTACAGCAATACCATCTAACTTCTCTAAACTAATTTGGGAATCTTGTAATGTATTGTGAATAATTAAATTTAACATTTTTTCATGTTCGCGAGATGCAAGCTCAGGTATGACGCCTCCATATATTCTATGTATACCTTGAGAGCTTATTTTTGAAGCAATAATCTCCCCATCAACACATAGTGCAGCTGCGGTTTCATCGCAAGAAGTTTCTATGCCTAATATAATCAATTATTTTTTTGAGTCACCATTAGCTCAATATTCTTTGGAGATAAATCCATCCAATCTAAAATATCTTTTGGTGTCTTAACCTTTAATTCATAAAATTGTTTATTTGAACTCCAATCGTTAAAATCAACACTAATATCAATTTCATTTGGTTTGATTTTAGCAATGTAGTCTAATCCTCCAATTACTGTCAAGGAAACTGTCTGGGGACTTGCAAAAATTCTCATTTGATTATTAGAGTTTAATATTCTGATTGGAATTTCACTTATAATTCTTTCACTAATAGCTTGGACACTTTGTTTATAAATTATTTTTTTTGGATTATATTCAATAAGCTGGTCCTTTGGAGAGACTAAAGGGAGTATTAATTCTAGATCAGATTCAATATTGTTTATAGAATCTGGACCCATTAGAACATATTTAATATCTTTAACTAAATTTCTTGAACCTGCTATCATTACACTGTCAGGATATAATTTTGGAGGGCCAACCAATGTAAATCCTGGAGCAGCTTTTATAATAACAGCTGATTTAATATTTACTCTTTTTTCTTTGTACTCATCTAAGCTAATATGAATTGAGCTGGGATATACGACCTCAACAAAGGTTACTTCAAAATTTGATGGTATCACTACTTTTTGAGGGTATTGATCAAAATACTCATTTAAAATAAAATCATATTCTTCAGAAATACGCTCTAAATCAAGTACAAGCTTAAACCCGGGAATGAATCTTTTTAAGATAAATGTTTTAAATAAAGATCTACCCTCGCCTCTTATTCGAATTCTGGCAAGTTTAGGAACTTTTTCCTGAAGAACTAACCGGGCTGGTAGATTTCGAACTTCAATGGGAATATCTGTAGTGATAGTGTATTCGTTTTCACTCATAACGAATAACCATAATAGAAAAGCTAAAGCTATTGCGCTCAACTTTACAGAAATATTTTGCCAAGCGAAAAAAGAGTAGAGTTTATTTTTTGATTCTTCTTTAATCATTAGCAAAATTAAAGCAAGGTTTAATCTGAAACTATATCAGAGCTATCTTCTATTTCTTCTCCTTCGGAAATATCTCCTGGAATTTCTATCTTTTCTCCAGCTGGCTGTTCTTGATTATCTAAAAAATCCTTGATTTCATCTTTTTGGATATTCTTATCACTAAGTTCATCTGAAAATAGTACAACTTTTTTATTTTCAGGTTTAACCTCCATAACAGATCCACTAATCTTTTCGCCAACATTATATTTTTGTGAAATCTCTTTTCTTTGCTTCTTTGTTTGTTTACCGAAAGGAATGATTCCTTCGATTTCATTTTCAAGAATTAGAATAATTCCTTTGTCAAGAATTTTGACAATCTCACCACTATGGACGCTTCCAGTCTCATATGTCTTCAATAGCTCAGGCCAAGGATCTTCATTGAGCTGTTTTATCCCTAGAGAGATTCTTCTGCTATCTCTAGATACTTCTAAAACTCTAACATCGATAGACTGGTCTTTTTCAATCATTTCCCTAGGATGTCTTACAACTTGTGTCCATGAAAAATCCGAAACATGTATTAAGCCATCAATTCCTTCTTCAAGCTCAACAAATGCTCCGAATTGAGTCAGGTTGATTACTTTACCTTTTACAGTGGTTCCTATATTATATTTCTCTTCGATTTTATCCCAGGGGTCCTCAGTCAGTTGTTTTGAACCTAAACTTATTTTTCTTTCTTCTGTATCAATAGAGAGAACTATAGCTTCAACTTTATCACCTAAAGAATACAGCTCTGATGGGTTTTTAACATGGCGTGTCCATGACATTTCCGATACATGAATTAATCCCTCTATTCCTGACTTTATTTCTATAAATGCACCATAATTAGTCATACTTACTACTTTACCTTTTACTTTTTCTCCTTCTGGAAAATCTTGTTCAACTGTTTCCCAAGGGTGTGGGGTAAGCTGTTTTAAGCCCAATGAGACTCTCTTTTTTTCATTATCAAAATCAATAACTTTAACGGTTAGCTTCTCATCCATAGAAATTATCTCAGAGGGATGATTTATTCTCCCCCAGCTTAAATCAGTGATATGAAGCAAGCCATCTATTCCGCCTAGATCAATAAATACTCCAAAATCGGTAATATTTTTTACCCTACCTTCCATGATTGCGCCAACTTCAAGCTTCTTAAATATTTCGTCCCTTTGCTCAGCTAGGCTTTCTTCGAGTATTGCTTTATGGGAAACAACTACGTTTTTTCTCATTTCATTGAATTTTACAACCTTTAAATCCATCTCTATATCTAAATATTTATCAAAATCCTTGACGGGCCGAACATCAATTTGTGAACCAGGTAAAAAGGCTTGAACTCCTTTTAAATCAACTACCATTCCACCTTTAATTCTTTTAATTATCTTTCCAGAAATAATTTCACCAGTATCATGAATTCTTCTTAACTCAATCCACCTTCTGAGAAAATCTGCTTTTTCCTTAGATAGAACAGTTTTTCCACTCTCATCTTCCATCCGCTCAAGATAAACATTAATTTTTCCACCAATATCAGGAAGGTCTTCTAAGGAAAACTCATCTCGATTGATTATTCCTTCAGATTTAAACCCTATATCGACAAGTATTTCTTTTTCATTTACTCCGATAACTCTACCTGATATAATTTCACGCTCCGATATATCAGAAAATGTTGATAGATATTTTTCGTGATCAGCAGGTAATTCATCAGAAAAATTTTCTTTATTCAACTCTTCTAGAGAGACCTCTTTTATTTCACTAAATAAATTTGAATCTAAATAATCAATGTCAACTTTATTTTTATTTTGATTATTTTTTTCGGCATTTGATGAAGATGTTGTAGGCGATTCAGGCGCCGATCCTTCGCTGTCTTCTGTTTTTATATCGTCAGAAGGCTGTTCTACAACGGGTTCTTTTTCAGTAATACTCATTTATTATTATTTCCTATGTTTTAATTTAATTTTACTAAGCATGAAGTTGACTTGTTCATTAATCGTCATATTCGTAGTATCAACTTCAATAGCATTAAATGCTTTTCTCAGCGGTGAGTGTCCACGCTCAGAATCAAATTTATCTCTTTTTTTTATTTCATGCATAAGATTAGATAAAGATTTTTTTTCACCCAAAGATTCGAGTTCAAGCTGTCTTCTTTTCGCTCTAACTTCATCGCTTGCAATAAAAAAAAATTTAAATTCTGCATTAGGAAAAACAACAGTTCCAATATCTCTTCCTTCCATAACGCAACTACTATCTTTAGCAAAACTACGTTGAATCCTAACCATGTATTCCCTAATAATTTGAATAGCGCTAACTTCGCTTACTTTTTGCGACACCTCGTTTTTTCTAATTTTATTTGTAACATTTTTTCCATTAACAAAAAAAGACAAGTTGTTATTAACATTCTTTAGTTCGATTTCAAAAAATTTTAAAAATTTTGTTATAGAACCTTCATTAGAAATATCAATTTTCTGTTCAAGAATTGAAAAAGCAATACACCGGTACATAGCTCCTGTATCTAAATAGAGATATCCTAGTTCTTTTGCTAGTAGCTTTGCTGAAGTACTTTTTCCTGAAGCAGCTGGACCATCAATCGCAATAATCATTTAATACTCATTCTCAAATAGCCAGGAAATTTACATCTTTATTAAATGATTGCCAATTAGTATAGATTGCATACAAATACCTCAATTATAAACTGCTTATTTCTTTAATTTCTGATTCATAAAGATCTCTGTATGAACCAATCGGTGTATTATCTAAGCGTATTGGTCCAAACTGGACCCTTTTTAAACTGAATAAGGTTCGTTTCATGCGGTAAATAATCCTTCTTATTTCACGTTTCTTTCCTTGATATAGCCTTATTAACACTACAGTTCTACCTTTATTTTTTTTCTGTTCTATAATTTCACCTCTCCCCCATTCTTTTTGCCCAATGTATACATTTTTTGCTATTTTTCTTTTTTCCCAATTTTCAAAGGGTTTATCAATCTCTAGTTCATAAATGCGAGGTATCTTGTTTTTAGGGTGGGTTAGTTGATTTGCAAGGTGTCCATTATTAGTCAGAAGTAATAAACCGCTAGTATCTTTATCTAGTCTTCCAATAGGATAAAGTCTTTCTTTAAAATCAACTAAATCCATTACAGTCTTTCTATCCAATGGGTCATGCATTGTTGTAATGTATCCTTCAGGTTTATTCATTAAAATTGTTCTAAAAATTTGATTATCCATAATCTTTTGCCCATCAAGTCTAACATCATCATCTTTAGTAACTTGATATGCGGGATTTAATTCTAATGATCCATTCACAGTTACGCTACCACCTTGAACTGATTTATCAGCCTGCCTTCTTGAGCATAGGCCTGATTTAGAAATATACTTATTTAAACGCATCAATTTGCTCAATTAACTCTGGATCATTTTCTATGAGCTCAGAAATTTCTTTTAATTTTGGAAGATCAGATAGCTTGTTTAATCCAAATGATTTTAAAAATGTATCGGTTGTTCTATAAATTAATGGGCGACCCGGACTATCATCTCTTCCGCTAATTTTAATAAGCGTTTTTTTAAGTAATGTTTTTAGAACGCCTGCACAATCAACCCCTCTTATGGCCTCAATATCAAGGCGACTAATAGGCTGCTTATAAGCAATAATTGATAATGACTCGAGTGCAGCTTGAGATAAATAAAACTGACCAGACTTTACAATTAAGCGTCTAATAAAAAAATCGAATTCAGATTTTGTCCGTATCTGAAATCCACCAGCTACAGATAATATTTCAACGGCATGATCATTTTTTTCATACCTGTCATTTAGTCGATTTATATACTTTTCTAACTGCGGTGGATCAGCATCAAAGATATTATTTATTTTTTTTTGTGTTAAAGGTTCAGGACTGGCAAAAAGAAGAGCTTCAATTATTTGTTCAAAATTTTTCATGGATTAATTTTTATCTAAAATATGAATCTCAATATCGTCAAAAAGGGTGTTTTGAAAAACTGCAATTTTAAACTGTTGGACTAAATCAAGTATTGCAACGAAGGTCATGATTGATTCAAGCTTGTTTTTACATGATTGTAAAAGATGCCTGAAAGAAACTATACCTCTACCATCAAAAGAGTCTAAAATAAATTGCTTTTTATCACGGAGGTCAATTGTATTTAGATCTACCTGATATGGATTCATTTCAGGAAGACGGTCCATTACTTCTTTGAAATATTTTGCTAATTCAAAAACATTCATTTCTTTTAAAAGATTAATATCTTTTTCTTTATCGCTGACAGGCTCTGAAATCATTCTCTCGTGCTGATAGCTTAATTTCTCCCACTTTTCAGAAAGGTTGTCAGCAATATCTTTATATTTTTTATATTCAAGGAGCTGTTGAACTAATTCAGTTCTAGGATCAATTGGTTCTCCTAAATCATCAAGATCTGGTCTAGGTAAAAGCATTTTTGATTTAATGCGCATTAATGTAGCTGCCATTAGGATGAATTCTCCAGCTACTGATAAATTCATAGCTTTCATATCCTCAACAATTTGCAAGTACTCTGCAGTGATTTCTGCTATTGGAATATCATAAATATCAATTTCATCCCTTCGAATGAAATATAATAAGAGATCAAGTGGCCCTTGGAAATTATCAAGTTCAACTCTATGCATTTAGTCCTTGTAGTTCAATCCCATGGCTGTTCTAGCGCTTGATAGGTATTCATTGGCAACAGAGCTAGCTTTATTTGCCCCTTCTTCTAAGCATTTCACTACATAGTCTTTATGATTCATCAAATAATCTCGCTTTTTTCTGTATGGCTTAAAATATTCCCAAAAACATTCGTAAAGTTCATTTTTTAAATCACCATAACGCAGACCAGGTTTTATGAATCTTTCTTTCAATTCAAGCTGGTCTTTTTCAGATAAAAAAAGTGAATAAAGGTGAAAGATCGAAGATTCAATGCTCTTGGGTTCATTAATATCTGCAGAGTCAGTAACAATTGACATAAATATTTTTCTTAGAACTTTTTCAGGTCCAAATATTGGAATTGTATTATTATAAGACTTGCTCATCTTTTGTCCGTCTACCCCTGGAACAAGATTTGTTTTTTTATTAATGTCCGGCTCAGGTACAATAAATACTTCACCATACGTTTGATTAAATCTTTCTGCAATATCTCTAGTCATTTCCAGATGTTGTTTTTGATCTTTGCCAACAGGAACAATTTCACCGCCAAATAATAAAATATCTGAAGCCATCAATATCGGATACGAATACAATCCAACATTGGCTGAAATGCCTTTAGACAATTTATCTTTATAAGAAGTAGCTCTATCAAGTAGACCGACATTAATTACATTCGAAAGTAACCATGTAGACTCACAAACTTGAGGGACATCGCTTTGAATCCAAAAAGTAGATTTTTCAGGGTCTAAGCCGAGAGAAAAAAAATCTATTGCTGCTTGCAATGTATTTTCTTTTAATAGCTCTTTTTCTTTAATTGTTGTTAATGCATGATAGTTGACAATAAAGCAAAAGAGGTCATTTTTTTCTTGATAATTGATCATTCTGGACATCATTCCAAAATAATTACCTAAATGAAGATTTCCAGATGGTTGAATTCCACTTAATACCCGTTTCAAAATGACTCCATAAATAAATAGGGTTTCCAAGAGCCTTGATGAGCTGTAATAAATTGCTGAAAATAGTGTATTTTATTTGGCTTTTTTGGGATACGCTTTAATGGCATTTTTGCTTCATCTGGTGTGCGGTTTCCTTTTTTTCGATTACAAGCTTGACAAGCAGCAACTAAATTTTCCCAAGAATCCATTCCTCCTTGCTTTTTTGGCTTTACATGATCCATTGTCAATGGACTTTTTTTGGATCCACAATATTGGCATTCATAATTATCTCGTACCAATAGATTTCTTCTAGTTAATATCACATCCATCTGATTATGCTTCACATAATCTTTCAACCTAACAATGCTTGGCAAGCTTAGAGTAATTGAGGGTGAATGCACATCCTCTTTATAGGATTCTAGAATATCAACTTTTTCGTTATAGTAAAGACAAATTGCCCGCTTAGCAGTACAGATATCCATTGGTGCATAATTTGTATTTAGAACTAATACAGATCTATTTAAGATAGATGTGCTATTTTGATAAGAATCCATACGTATAATTTACTTCATAGATACGATTCTCAGAACGATTTAGTGAAAATGATTTATTAATTATCAAAATACCAAGTAACCCCAAATTGCATCATTCTTCCAATCTCAGGAAAAATAGCATTTGGCTTAAATGAGACGGCTTCATTACTAGCGCCAAGAGCATTGAGTAAATTATAAATTTTATAATGCAGCAGAACTCCTGAAATATTTGACTCTATTTCAAGGTGGGTCAAACTGTGATTTGAAACATTAAAATTGTTATCAGCAATATCATGAGCAAATTGCAAAAAAGGATCAAAAGCAAAATTGTTTGTTGGGTTTGAATAGCTAGCTGACCAAAGATGGAAATGTATCTTCATATTATTTTGAAATAATTGAAATTTTCCTTGAAGTCCATTATCAATTTTTGTTCCAAGGTTATTAGTTGATGAATTCAATGGAAAGTTGATTTGAGAATAGATTTGCCAATTTTTATTGAAAAAAAATATTAAGCGTGTCCCAGCCAAGCCTAAATTATAGTCATAGAAATCAATAGCGCTTAAACTGAGCATAGTAACGTAGCTTTTTAGGGAAAATTTTCTTCCAATAATATGATAATTGAACGTTGAACGAAGTCTTGTCTCAAATTCATTATCATGCAAAATATTTCTATCAGGATGAACTGGACGAGATTGGCTAGTTGCTTGAAAACTTATATCTCCAATTTGTGTATCTTTTTTATAGTTAAATGAAAATACGTATGGCTGATATAATTCATATTCAGAAAATTGTAATCCTGCCATGATTGAAAAATCATTATAAAATTTTCTAAAATAAAAACTTGACCATCCAACTGATCTTAGGTTGGCCTTAGTGCTGTGCTGTTGGAACTGTTGACTTAATCCAATTTCGATACCAGTATTATTCCTTAATTGAAAATCAATGATATTTCTATTAATAAACCGTAAGGAAGAATCGCTATAGAGTGAATGTATGAGAGACCGATTTTGACTGAATTGACTTAAATAACTATTGACCGTCCACCTTTCAAACTGTCTTTGATAGCGTAAAGCTCCATTAATAATATTATCATTTTCATATCCATTCTGAACCAGATCTGGAAGTCCACTTGAACTAATATACCTTGCCGCAGATGCCTCAATTTTCTCTTTGCTGTTTTTTGTTGAATAATCAATGCGATAAGAATGGTGAAGAGGGCCTCGATTACTCACTGGATGAACATATTGCGCAAAATTTCCAAATGATGAGCGTTTAAATCCGCTAATTTTAATTATTTGATTTTTTGATTGGTATTCAACGCCAATATCTAATTTATCTAGACCATAATCTCCCCTATAATAATCGAAGAAGCTTTTGGTTGAATTTGAATCTGGCAACGATGAAAATAGGGGAAGAATACCTATTTCACTCAATTGAACTTTTTTTGCTGTATGTCCTCCATATTTTAAGGGGAAGGCTGAGTAAGTCCCATCAAAAGTTAGAATTCCTGAGCTCCAAAGCTGATTGGAGAACAAAACACCATCATGAATTAATATCCCATTCTGACCTGACCAATCAAAAGGAATAACTATTTGATCTTGAGAAAAAATATTACTGAAGAAAATCGCACATAAAATAGCTCTCTTCATTATTTATTTAATAACCTAACTACTTTTGGAACTGTAATTAAAAAAATGAAGGCATTAGAAATTTCATGTAATAATGTAAAACCCAATCCCTTGATTAAAGACGCTAAAACTCCTGCAAACCCCAGACCTGAAAAGAGAGGATAAGATACTAACGTAAATACATCATAGATTGCTGTAACAAAAAAACCTATGACCGCTAATAAAAATAGCTGGTAGGCATTGAATTTTTTAGTGAAAAAAATAGGCTTTAATAAGCCTCCAATGATACCGCACATAGACATCGAGATTACTTGAGCAAAAAATAACGGAGGAAAACTCAAACCTGAGCCTAGTGGGTTTAATCCAGAATAAATACCCATTGCTACAAGACCAACTAAACCTCCCCACCATAGGTTTAATGTTAGGCCTGAAAGAAATATTATTACAGTTATCAATTCAATATTTGGTACCATCATTAATGAAAACCCCATTGCAATAGCCATTGCGCAAAAAATAGCTGCACGAACCAAATTCACTAATTCCATTTAACTCTTTTTATAGATCGTAGTTTTAAAAAAATTATAATTCGAGGTAAAATCTTGTGAATCTTGATCATCTTCAATAATCTTTTTCATAATACTCATCTGACTATCTAGACTTGTAATCATACTGATAAGTAAAGCTTCTTTGAACATTGGATTAACCTGGCTTTGCCCTTCATTAAAATTATATTGTGCAAGGATAATGTGTTCAATTTGCAATAGCAGTTCGCTTGGAAACTTTTTGATTTTCTTTGCAGATGACATTATAATATTTCTTCCTAAAGCAACATGTCCTAATAAATTACCTGCTTTTGATAAATTAGATTTATAACTTGATTCGATTGCTTCCAATTTCCCAATATCAAACAAGAAAATTCCAGCAAGAACAAGATCTATATCCAAACGATAATGTCTTGCTAAAAACTTCCCCGTTCTAGTTAAAGAAAGTGTTTGTTCTAAAAAGCCAGAACGATAGCTGTATTGGTGTAAAATTGTTGATGGATGTTTCATGATCTTTTGTTTATTTGCCATATAGACACTATAAATTAGTTTTTTAATAAACGGATTTTTTATTGATCTAATTACGGCTATTGCTTCATTCCACATTTTTTTAGCATCAAAGCGAGATGCTGGTACAATTAAGGCTGGATCAAACCCATAACGCGCATAACGCTGGAGAGTTGCTTTATTAATATGTTGAATAACAAGTTGAAAATCATTAATAAAAATTTCAACGGAGCCTTTTACAGCAACAGCATCACCAGCTGAGAATTTTTTTTCAAGCTCTTTTACTTTATTCCAAATCTTTGCCTGCACTTGACCTGTCTGATCACGTAATAGAATATCGATATACAGTTCTCCGGTTCGAGTGTGGCGTAATTTTTTTTCTATGCACAGATAAAAACCTTGTACAGTTTGACCTTCTTTGAATTTTGAAATAGGAATTATATTCTTCATTGTGGTTATATTTGATATCTAAAGTTACAACAATAATAATATTTATTAATACACGTGTCGCTAACCATTAAACAAATAAACTATGATAATCTGGATGATCTAAAAAAATTAGAATCTGCATTAAAAAATTGGTTTGCGAACCCCAAAGAGCTCAATTTTACTGATCCCAACATGCAATACCCATTTGATATGAAAAAATGGATCAATATCAATTATAAATTAAACGAAATTGAGACTATAATTCTTTCTAAAGATAATTGGATCATAGGTTTTGGAGGAATAAAATTTTTTGAAAAATCTAACCGGGCTCACATCGCTCAAATCTATTTGGATTCAGACTATCGAGGAAAGGGGTATAAAAAACAGATGATTGATTATATTGAAGATTTATGTGGGGAAAAAAATGTGAAAACTCTTTCAATAAGTTCAATGAAAAAAGATATATCCGCTAGAAATCTTTACGAATCCATTGGATATCAAGAGGTAAATAGCAAGGGCAATGTAATTACTTTAGAAAAAACTAAGCCCTAAAAAACATTATCTATTCAAGACTTAGCTGGTAGAGTTTGAAAATTTATTTTTGAATTTTAAATGCAGGGTGACGAGCAAGCGCTTTTCGCATTGGCTCGCTGTACATGCGCATTTTTCTAAGATTAGGTGATTTGGTAAATTCTAACTCCCATACCATTTTAATCTCTTCCAAACTGCCGCGATCAAGGCGAAATTCGTACTCAAGCATTTCTAAACAAAAACTTTCGATCTCATCTTCGCACATGTTGAATTCATTTAGTAGTTTAAGATTACCATTATCGATATCATAAGTATAGGCTACCTGATAAAGCCAGGTTCCTTGCCCTATTCCAGGTCCACCGCCAGCATCAGGCCAAAAATCATCGTACTTGTAAGTGACCACTATTTGATCGTCTTTCATATCCCATTCGGCTACGGTTGAATCAACGTAAACGTTGGTCCACCCATCAGGACCTTGCGGCTCTTCAAATGTAAAAACCTCTACCCAGCGGCCATCTTCTTTGATGTGAATTGCCCATGAGCCGTAATCCCATGACGTATCGCCTTCGTACCCCATGATTTTTGTTGAGGTATTGGCTGAGATATCTATAGTTGAATGAGATAGCGTTCCTCCGATTGTCAAGATTGAATCTTGATAATCTCTAAGCTCCTGACTGGGCACAGTAAGCGTTTTCCCATCGTAGTTGTATTCTATCTGTTGAATCGCATCAAAATACAAACCGTCGCTACTGTAGGCTGAAAAGTAATCATCATCATAGCCATAGTAACCAGAATCAGCCGGGTCATCTATAATACCGCTACCATTATAATCATTTAGATTTAAACCCATGAAAGTGTTCGAATCTTGATTGGGACCTTGAAACATTGAGAACCAGTCGTAATTAGATACATAAACGCTGGAACCGCCAAAATTTAGATCGGACCAACCTTGCATATAGGTCATATCTCCAGCGATATACCCTGACACGCTAATTGCGCCAATACCTTTGGACATTTGATCAATAAATTCCTGATCGATGTTTGTGGTCACCATCAATGAATAGTTCCAAGCATTGAGGCTGTATGCTCCTAATCTATCAGCAGAACTACCAGCGGTAACGCGATTTAGAGCTTGTGGCATATACCATACACCAACAACCTCTTCACGACTGGAAACCTCCTCTTCGCATGAGATAAAAAAAGCTATAGATACAAAAGAAAGTAAAAGTGATTTTTTCATAATGACCTTAATTCTATATAGAAAATTTACGAACTCTTAAACAACAAATTCCTGCCCAATTGCCTCACAGCTTTTATTCCATAAAAGATCTTTAGTCAATCTATTATCGTAGAATTTTTCTAGATCAAACTTAACAACTTTGCCTTTTGATGCCATCATTCCTCTGCCAGGCCCATAGAATTTACCCGATTGAGAATCACTATCCGTCATGCATTTTATAATTCCAAGAGCACCATCTTCCATCGTTTGGCCGTTTTTCATCATTTGTCTAGCCAGCCATGCGCTCATACCTCCATCATTTACAGTAGTGGTCTGCAAATCAGACATCGCTACTCCTGGATGGGCAACTAAAGCTTTAAGGTTGTGCAAGCCAGCTTTTTGAAATTTCTCATGTAAGCAGGCTGTAAATGTAGCATTGGCAAGCTTGGTTTGGCTATAGCGAGCCCAACGTCCTTTCCTTGTTAGGCTTGCAAGTATCATATTGGAGCCATCACCGCCTAAATCGCCTCCACGCTTGTCAAAATATTTGGCCTTCAATTTTTTATCTCCATATCGTGCGATACTGGAATGGTTCACTACTCGCGCATCCCCTCGCAATTCAGCAGCGGTTTTTAATAGCGGAAGAAACTCTTTAGTGAGTAAAAAATGAGATAAATGATTGGTTTGCATTTGGACATCAAATCCATCAACCGTAGCTTCATCTTTTAGGGCCATAATACCTGCATTGTTGCATAAAGAATCAAGTCCGTCTTGACATAAATCAATTACTCTTAATGCAGCTTTTCTAACAGAATCAAAGCTTTGAAGATCGCATTCAATATTTACAATATTCGCTCCTGGATTTTCTTTTTTTAACTGATCATAAGAATATTTTGAGCGTTCAGATTTTCTATTAAGTAGTAGTGCCCTAGCTCCCTTATTAGCTACAGTTCTTGCCGCTACAAATCCAATACCGGTTGTAGTTCCAGTAATCGCAATAGTTTTTCCTTGTAGGGAGGAAATTTTTTGCACCTCATCATCAAAATACAGGCTTTTTAAGTTAGGTTTTTTATATCCGTTAGTCATTTAGATAATTGATTCATTCTAAATTTAAAAAAAGTGCGCAAACCCTAAATTAAGTAGAGTTTACGCACTCAAAATACTTTAATAAATTTATTTTTTGCCATAAACAAAGAACATGACTGCAAAAGCAACCCATATTGCGTTTTCAACATAAAAAGCACCTACCAAAGGTACTAATCCAGAAATAACATGATATGAGTTTATTGCTACTGGTGCTAATGACAATGCAGCATAGGTCGTTGCTACTTTATTCAGATCATCCGATAACCAAGTTGTTAAAAAGAAAGTTACTAATGCAAAAAGGGCTTGTCCTAATAATGCAAAATGTAATATTGGAACAACTTGTTCAGTATAATCCATACCAAAACCTTCCATCATTGCTTCAGGGGCAAAAGCACCACCCAAGACCATAAAGCCCATTAGCCCCGCATAGATCCTCATTAATAATTGTAAGTTCATATTATACTCCTTTTCTTTATTAATATAATTATTTGCGACTTGCCTCAGCAATTTGTTTAAAATTTATACGTTTATAATTAAACTTATATTCATTTAATAAGTTTTTCCCATATTCTTCCACCCAGTCATTATGCAATGCCAATTCAATATTTGATGGAGCGATAATATTAAATTGCACATCATAGTTATCTTTGAGCGAGCCTGGTAGAGCAATATTTCTAGCATAATGGAAATTATCTATCAAATTTATATGCGGTTTTAAATCAACAAATAGTTGCTGGCCGGATTTTGAATTTTTTAAAGTAGCGGTTATGTACAAATATGGAATAAATCCACCAGGCGTTGCGCCTTTTGGGATTTGTTTATCATCCCAATTTACCCTTGCTTCTATATGTACATGAGTTTGATCTTCATCAAGATGCATTGCAGATGGATAAATTTTATCTTTAACAGCGCCTTCAAAAATAAAAACTATACCCGGAGAAACCTTTTCTTGGCCGATAATTAATTCAGGTGTTTGAATGAAACTAAGTAATAACGAAATAAAAAAAATCACTGGCAATCTTTACATAAGACAAAGAGCTGATGAATATGACGAATCATTTTAAGTCCTAGCTTATCAATGATCTTATCTTGTTGGCTTTCAATTTTATCATCAACGAATTCATCAATTCGTCCACATTGAACACAAATTATATGGTCATGATGATCAGAATTGACCTTGTTTTCGTATTTTGCCGGACTATCGCCAAGTTCAATTTTTCGAATCAAATTATTTTTATGTAAAACATCGATTGTTCTATAAACTGTAGCACGAGATACATTAAGGTTATTTTTTTTTAAAGCAGAATAGATTTGCTCCGCGTCTCGATGATCATCATTAGATTTTATTTCATCCCATACAGCTTGGCGTTGATTTGTATGCCGAAGACCTTCTTTTTTTAAAGCATTGCTAAGGAGTTTTTTTGTTGCCATAACTAATGTTTAATTTAGCGATTATTCACATTTGAAATAATACTAAATCAATTTATTAACTAACCTTTGGGGGTATCGACTTTCTTTAGATTAGCAAATTTTACAACTAATTTCTTTTTCAAACCGTCTTTAAACTCTATCCCAACTCTTTGGTTTTCACCCTGCCCGCTTAAGGCCATAACTTTTCCTATTCCAAAAATAGCATGCTCTACATAGTCGCCAACCTGAAAATCGTCAAATAATACTACCGTTCTACTCACAGCTGTTTTGGTATGCTTACCAGCCTTGCCGCCTATTACTTTTCTTGTAAGAGCTGAGGTAAATTTAATTTTCTCTAGATTTTCATCAGGGACTTCATTGATAAAACGTGAAGCGATCCCATAAAGATCATCTGAGCCCATTCTTCTCCTATTATTGGCATACATCAAATAAGCTTTATCCATTGCGCGAGTTACGCCAACATAGAATAGGCGTCTTTCCTCTTCAAGCGTTTCATTTGAATCTAGTGCGGAATATAATGGAAATAGACCATCTTCAAGACCCGTTAAAAAAACTACGGGGAATTCTAAACCCTTAGAGGCATGTACGGTCATCATAGTTACTCTATTTGCCTGATCATTCCACTGATCTAAATCCGTTAAAAGTGATACTTCTTCAATGAATTGAGATAAACCACCATCAGGATTTCGCTTCATGAAATCATCCACGCTTTTTATAAACTCTAAGACGTTCTCAAATCTTTCACTATCTTCTGGAGATGAGCTTTCGTGATAATATTTTTTTATTCCAGATTCTTCAACCAAAGCTCTAACCAATTCACCTGCATTTAACTTTGGCAATAGTTCATTATATTTTGAAATAACATTGTAAAAAGTATTAAGTGCATCGGCCTGCTTTCCGCGAATACCCATATTTTCAGGACTATTTAGTACTTCAATCATTTCAATTTTTCTTTTTTCCGCCTCTTTGACGCACTTATCAACCGTCTTAAGTCCAATCCCTCTAGGGGGAAAATTGACTACTCTCCTAAGTGAAATGGTATCTTTTGAATTCAATATCAGACTCAAATATCCGATGAGATCTTTAATCTCTTTTCGCTCATAAAACCTAATACCGCCTACAATATTGTAAGGAATTCCAGACCTCCGGAATGCATCCTCGATAGCTCTCGATTGAGAATTTGTTCTGTAGAGGATTGCAAAATCACTAAAATTTCTTTTTTCTAATTTGATTTCCTTCTGAAGGGCACTGATAATTGCATCGGCCTCCTCCATCTCATCATTGGTTTGCATCAATCCTAATTTTTCACCTTCGCCATTATGAGCAACCAATTCTTTAGGGGCTCTTTTGTGATTATTTTTTACAACAGAATAGGCTGCATCTAGGATGTAGCTTGTTGAGCGATAGTTTGTTTCTAGCTTAAATATTTCACACTTCTTGAACGTTTTTTCAAA